>Ga0214175_1000005_pt1 | contig 138772 bp, 126 predicted proteins | sample TroBogEpilimnion_17_FD_153013 | JGI IMG/M metagenome (GOLD analysis project Ga0214175, IMG submission 153013) | Freshwater microbial communities from Trout Bog Lake, WI - 09AUG2007 epilimnion | ecosystem: Environmental > Aquatic > Freshwater > Lake > Epilimnion/Euphotic zone | place: Trout...
TTTGTTTGGTACAGTTTTATAAAAGGTATAGATTACCATCAACAAAGTGCGGCACTTCATCTAGCGAATCAGTTATACATAAATCCAGACAACAAAGCTTTTTTGTGGATTATAAATAAACTTTCTCATCTAGAAACATCTACTATTCAAACGGCGGGTTACGGTCTATTTGGATACGCCTGTATTTTATACGTGGAAAGTTTTGGCCTGTGGTTTAATTATTTTTGGGCTAAGTACTTAGTAATTATAGGAACTGGCTTTTTGATTCCCTGGGAGGTCTTCCAGCTAATCAAAACCCCAAGTGCTCCTATGGCCGTCCTGCTTATAGCGAACAGCATTATTTTAGTTTTTGTCGCAAGAATCGTTAGAAAACAAAAAAATAGGCCTTAACATTTATATAAAAGACGCTCGCGAAAATTTAAATAGCGCGCTTTTTTAAGAGTATGGGACTATTTGATAGATTATCTAAAAAGGCTGAAAATCAACAAGCTTCAGCTCCTGTTGAAACACCTTTAAACCAATCATCCGGACAGTCACCAATCATGGCGCGCCTAAGGGAGGCGCGTCAAAAGCTAGACGACAAAGATTTAGATGGCGCATTAAGTATTTATGAAGAAGTTTTAATGTCATCTGGTGATAGGGCAGACGTTTTAGTAACCATATCCGGTGATTTAGGTTCTACGGGAAACGTAAACAAGGTTATCGAACTTGTAGCTCCAAGGTATGATGCTAATAGGCACGGTCCTGCGACCGGTATCAACGTTTTGCAGGCTTATTTAGCGGTACGTAACCCAGATGCAGCACAACACATATTAGATTTATTGTTTGCGCTTAACAGACCCGATCTTGAAGAGAGATTATATGGATTTTCGAACGCGATCTCAGAGCTTATGCTTGGAGGAGATGTTGGTTTTGCGCCACCGCCACAAAATGCAAACGCAGAACTCCACACGATAAAAGTATCTATAGTAACCATTAGTAAGCCTATCTGGCTTTATGGATCAGAAGCGCTTGAGAATAAAATAATTCCAGAAAAAATTAGCAAACCGCGTCGCATAGCATTCGCACAATTATCTCTGCCTAACGCCTATTTTGATGCGATGCAGGAAATGAAAAAAACAGAAGATGAATTAAGAAAACTATCAAAAGCTATACCGCTGTGGTTGGCCGAAGGATTTTTAGCTTCACCCCTTTATAATCCTATAACAGCAATAGCATTCATGGAGTTTTCTGATGAAACGCGGCTCCCAATGATTTTTGAAACAGAATGGTCAACGGAGCAACTCAGGCAGATGAATGAAAGCAACAGTGATCCCGTCGATTATGCAATTACAGGAGTTTTAAAGCATCGTTCAGGAGATTATGAATTAGTTCTAAAGGTCTGGGAGATAAAAAAATATAGAGAAAGAAAACAGTTTGTTGCTAGGTGGAATCCAGCTACGGCTAATGATGAACTAGAAAAACTAAGACAAAGCATTTGTGCTTATATGGAATGCACCCCTGTTGGTTTATCATGTGCCGCAACCACCAAACCTCGTGCGTGGCTAGATTCGTTATCTGCAGGTTTAAGTTTATTTTTAGCCGAGAAGAAGCTCATGACGAAAGAACAACTGGCTTCACCTGAAACACTCAGTAAAGATATGACTCAGTTAACACAAGAATCTGAAGCTGCAGCAATAGGATGGCTTAACTTTAAAAAACGCTGCTTAGATTTATCTATACCGGTTCTAGAAAATCCAGCGTTAGTTGATACAAGTCTTATTAAAGAGTTACAGCAGCGTTAAGTCTGACTAGCAAGTTGACCACAACCAGCAGCTATATCTATTCCGCGTCTTTGTCTTACGGTGCTAGGAATTGAAAACTCTTCTGCTAATATATTTTGAAAACGACGAGCTGCGTCGCTGCGCGACGCAATGCCGTTAAAGCCCTGCGTTGGGTTTAGTGGAATAAGGTTAACCTGTGCAGGCATTTTATTAAGCAATCTACCTACCGCCCGAGCATCTTCTTCAGAGTCGTTTTTGCCTTCGATAAGAGTCCACTCATAAAAGATTTTTTTCCCCGTCGCTTCGCTATAGGTCCTACATGCACCCATAAGTTCATCAAGGGTCCATTTTTTTGCTGCAGGAACAAGAGCGGCTCGGCCTTCTTGCGTCGCTGCATGTAACGAGACAGCTAAGTGAAGAAGTCTTTTTTCTTTGGCTAATCGTAATATACCAGGCACAACACCCACCGTGCTTAAAGTGATACGATCGCCCGAAAGAGATAGTCCTGCGGAATCTCTAAATATATCTATAGCCTTTGTAACGGCATCGTAATTATGGAGAGGTTCTCCCATGCCCATGAGTACTATGTTGCGGAGTCTTTGAGCAGCTCCATGTTCTGCAGGCTGGCTTTTTATGATTCGTTGTACATGGACCGCTTGAGCAACAATTTCTCCCGTTGTTAAGTGTCTAGAAAACCCCATTTGTCCTGTAGCACAAAATACACAACCCATTGCGCATCCTGCTTGGCTACTAATACAAGCAGTTACTCGACCGGTGTAACGCATTAGCACGGTCTCGATTTTTTTATTTTCAGGCAAATCTAAGAGATACTTACGAGTAAATCCATCACTAGAATGTGTTTCTAGGGATGTCGGTAGTGTTCCTAAAAATGTGTCGGTTTTAAGCTTTTCTAATACACGCGTTGGAAGTTCAGGCATCTTATCAATCGAATCGACACACTCCCAATATAGATACCTCCACAGTCTCGTAGCATGAACAGGACTGAAATCCCAAGATACAAACAGCTGCGCGAGCTCATCGCGCAATAAACTGTATAGATCTATACCTGATTTCATAGATTATGATATTCACAAAAATTTCATTAAAAGAAACACTTTAAATAGGCTAAACCCATATTTAAGACGCTAGCGGTTGCGAAATATAAAATATTAACCATAGTAGATTAATGGCATCCAAAATTGTACTTCCAGGAGGTTCGGGTTTTTTGGGTAAAGCCTTAACGGATCATTTTGCTAAACTTGGCTGGGAAGTTGTTATATTATCTAGAGCACAAAATATATCACGAGATGGTATTCGTACGGTTTGCTGGGATGGCAAAAACCTAGGACCTTGGATTAGTGAATTAGAAGGTGCTACAGCTGTTATTAATTTAGCAGGTAGAAGTGTTGCTTGTCTTGATAATGAACCTAATCGTAAAGCTATACTTGAATCACGGGTTGACGCTGTTAACGCAATCACAGCGGCAGTAAACGCGTGCAAAAATCCACCGCCCGTACTTTTACAGGCATCCACATTAGCAATTTATGGCAACGAAGGTGCAGGTGTTTGTACCGAAAAAACAGAATACGGAACCGATTTTCTTGCAGAAGTTACAAAAGCATGGGAGGGGGCTTTTTTTAATACGAACTATAAATATACCCCAAGGCTCGTTGCCTTAAGAATCGGTTTTATTCTTGGTAATAATGGCGGTGCTTTGGCGCCGCTAAGTTTATTAACAAAATTATTTTTAGGTGGATCTACAGGCTCTGGAAAGCAGTACATAAGCTGGACGCACATAAAAGACTTTTGCCGTATTTGTGAATGGGCAATCACTACAGATTCGGCGCGCGGTTATTATAATACGAGCGCACCAACACCTGTTACCAATAAGGACTTCATGGCGTTATTAAGAAAAGCTCTTCATAGACCGTGGTCTCCAGCTGCTCCTGCATGGGCGGTTAAAATAATTTCGAAAACAGTTATTCGTGTTAACCCAGATCTAGCCTTAAAAGGAAGATCTTGTGTACCCGAACGACTGGTTAATGAAAAATTTACTTTTTCTTATACAGATTTATTAACCGCCTTTAAAAATCTGTTTAATAGTTAAAAGAAAGTATAATATTTTTCTTCTGCTAAACGGTTAATAAGTAGCGCAAGTTCTAGTGCGTGATAGTCGCCCCACATAGAAGATTCTCCACAAGGAACTTTTTTACCCTTAGGTATGTAGTCCCAACCGTTTGGTCTATGATATACGCTATGTAAAAGTAGTCCTTCATGTTTATCGTTTGTAGATAAATAAGGTTCATCAAATAACGTAGATGCTATAGTTAAACCCGCTTGGAAGTATTTTTTACCAGCTGCTTTTGAATCATTTGCAGATAGCCAACGACCTAAACGCAAGAAGCCTTGAGCAGCTATAGCTGCTGCTGAACTATCAATTGGTTCAAAGGGATTATATGGATTTGATACCTTTTTTGTATAATCACCTAAGAGGTGTAGTTTTTCGGCGCCGTTATCCCAATATGGAATACCATCAATAGTTGAGTAACCATTGATATAATAATCACAGGTGGCCTTAGCTGTTTCTAGGTATAAATCTGTTACGGCACGTCTTCCACCCATTGCGTCTAATTCAGTGCCTCGTACAGTGTCTAAATATTCAAGCTGTTCTGCATAGCCACAAATTATCCAAGCAGCACCACGCGTCCATGTGCTAAAAGGAGAATAGCCCTGTTGTGTGCTTGGGCAGCGATACTGGCCATCATTGCGATTAAAAATAGATTCATGCGCAACGCGTCCTCTCACATCATATGAATCTCTATTTTGTCCAAAGAATACATTAAAGCGTGCGGTTGTAGCTGCATGCTCAATTGAACGATGTAGTAGATTAATTTTCTTATCGCCTTCACCCATGAGTACGTGTCCCAACTGATGGGCTACACTCAAAGAGCGCATAGAACGAATTGTATCAGCAAATAAGGACTGAGGTCCGTTGAAGGAGTAAATGTAGCCACTTGGTATTACACCAGCTGTATTTGGAATAGGGGACCAAGGAAGTTTGCAATTCGTTGTAGCATATCGCGCAGCTTGTACTGCACCAGAAACCTTAAGTCCTAACTCAGCAAAATGTAGCTCACCTTTTTCTTCAATCGCTTTTCCCTCTAAAATAAGGCGACGCAAATTTCCGTAAGTAGAAACGTTGTTAAATCCATGATCATGCACACCGATGTGTGAAACATGAGAAGCCATATATTTAACTGTCTTTTCACGACCTAAACGTAGAGAGGATTTATCTCCGGTTCCATCGAAGTGTAAAAACGCCATACCGAACTGAAAGCCCTGTGTCCATTCAGTCCAGCCTCGTGAAGTATACTTTCCTTTAACCGTGAAAACAGGAGTGCCCTTGCTTGCATCCCAGTTTTTATTGAGGGCAGCAATTTTTTTACCAGCTAGTTCAAAAACAGCATCTGTTTTTTTAAGTAGTTTTTTAGGGGTAAGCGTTGAATTAATCTTCATTTTTTAAAAATAAATTATCCTTCGAATTGGGTAAGAACGTCAGCATATATTTTTGCCGAATCCATTAAGTCTTTAATCGAAACCTTTTCATTTACAGCGTGATAATCGTCGCCTCCTGGACCATAGCCTACAGTTGGAATCTTTAATTCTGCTGCGAAAAACTGCATATCATTGAAACCTGTCGACACACTAAATACGGCTGGTTCTTTGCGTACTTTTTCTAAACTTTGACCTACTGCTTTAAAGAATGGGTGCTTAGGCGGTGTAAAGCATGCGTAGTTTTCAGATATTTTTCTTACAGTAATTGAACACTGAGGTATTTTTTTAGCCGCTGAGTATAAAAACTTTGTTAGATCCTTTTCGGCATTAGCATGATTTTCGACTGCTAAAACTCTGCGATCAATTGTAAAGGAACCAAAGGAGGGAACCGTATTTATTTTTCCTCCTGGGCCAGATTCAAAAACACCTCCTACGTTAATTGTAGGATACCGTATTTCACCACTCGGTGTTTTGAATGAAGTCTTACGTAAAATCTTTTTATAATCCTCTAGTGCTAAAACTAAAGCGGACATTTTCTCTAATGCATTTATTCCGTTTTGTGGTGTCGATCCATGGGCCGGTTTTCCATGTACGGATACCTCAAGCCAGACAACTCCACCATGACCACAGCAGACAATGTCCTTTTCCCCACCTTCCATGACTATGGCATAATTAGGATTGATAGGGGTGTTGTGAATCATCCATCCCGTACCTAAAGCAGAATCAGTTTCTTCGTCTGCTGTAAGTGACACTTCAACATTTAGGTTTGGCTTGGTCTTGGTTGCAGCAAGTGCCTCTAAAGCAAGAACAAGACTTGCTATCGAACCCTTCATGTCTGCTGTTCCGCGGCCATAAATATGACCACCGCTTACCTTACCGCTAAATGGATCGCCATGTTTCCAAGTTCCAGAAACAGGAACTACATCATAGTGAGCATTAAAATGGATGGTACGTTTACTGTTAAGGCCTTTAAGTTTTCCTAATACATTATACCTAGGATATCCCAAATATTGGGGTGCTAAAGCGTCCTTAAGAATTTTTTTTGGTACAGAATATCGCTTTGAGGATAGCCCCATTTGAATAAGCTTTTTATTCAACATCTCTGTCATCTCATCATACCTATCTCCGGGCGGATTCACTGTAGGAACACGGATAATATCGCCCAAAAAATTTAACATTTGTTTTGAGTTACGGTCGATGTATTCGAAAGGAGTCATGGTTAGAGTAATGAGGATGCGATCGTTGTATTAAGACTAGTTTCACGAGCTTAAAGCGGTGAGGCGAGTGCCTTTTTAGGTAATAAGAGCACCGCTATTTCGTTGCTGAACGGGCTTATGGGGGGTACTTTTATTACTATAAAACCATTATGAACTTAGCCGATCTTAGAAAAGATTACAGTTTATCTGGTCTTTCAGAAAAAGACCTCGCAAAAGATCCTTTTCGGCAGTTTGAAAAATGGTTCCAAGAGGTTGAGGCAGCGAAGATTACAGAACCTAATGCAATGGTGCTGTCTACCTGCGGTGCCGATAAAAAACCAAGTTCTCGTATTGTTTTACTCAAAGATGTAGATGGCCGGGGTTTTGTTTTTTACACTAATTATCAAAGCGATAAGGGACGTGACTTAGAAAACAATCCGCATGCAGCGTTATTGTTTCCATGGATTGGTTTAGAACGACAAGTTGTTATTGAGGGAACCGTAACGAAAGTTGCTAGAGAAGAAAGTGACGCCTATTTTCATAGTAGACCTATTTTAAGTCAGTTAGGCGCTTGGGCTTCACAGCAAAGTACAATCGTATCGAGTCGTGAGGTACTGGAGCAAAATATGAAAGCAGCTGAAGCTAAGTATGCTGGACAGGTAGTTCCGCTTCCTCCTCATTGGGGTGGATATCGTTTAGCACCAGAAACGGTAGAGTTTTGGCAAGGTAGAAGAAGCCGTTTACATGATAGACTTCGCTATAGAAAAACGAGTGATGGATGGGCAGTCGAACGACTATCACCCTAGACCTGCTATAATTAGGAATGCTTTATTTAATTCGGCACGCTGACGCAGTGATTGGACCCATTGACGAGCAAAGGTATCTTAGCCCGTATGGAAATGCGCAGGTAAAAACGCTCGGTGCCTTTATCAAAAAAAAAGATATAAAAAAACCAGATGAGCTATGGCATAGCACGTTAGTGAGAGCAAAGCAGACTGCCTTAGGTTTATGTAAAGAAATAGGTTGGAGTATTCCTATACTGGAGACAGAAGATTTAAAACCAGACGATGATTGTTCTATTATTCTAAAAAAGTTAAAATCTGAAACCAGAGACATAGCTATAGTTGGACACAACCCCTATCTTGAATGTTTAGCTTCACGTTTACTTAAAAACGAAAGTGTGGTTTTTGAAAAAGCATCCTGTCTAATACTAGAAAGAATTAGCAGTAAATCATTGGTAGAGTGGAAAATGATTACTCAATTTAGTGCTGATAGTTTAAATCAATAATATCTGAATGAAGGTGCTTCATATATTACCGTTCCGTATAGCGCGAGCCGCCGAAAATATGGCAACAGACTTTTTAATGCTGCAGCGCTATCCAGGTATTGCGACGCCTCGTTTTAGACACTACGCATGGCATGCTCCAGCCTTTACTTTTGGTTATAGCCAAAAGTATGGATGGGTAAGTGAACAACTTCCTAAAGAAGAAAAATTTGATGTATGCCGTAGGCCTACAGGGGGTGGAATTGTTGACCATCGACATGATTGGACTTTTTCGCTCGTTATACCCCGAGGACATCCGCTTGAAGAAATTCGCGCTACGCAAAGTTATCGTGAGGTACATGAGTGTATGGTGCAGGCTTTAGTTAAGCAGGGTATTAAAGCTGAACTACAGTCAACTAAAGCCGATGATTCTGGAGAGGCTATTGCAGGCGTTTGTTTTGAACGAGCTGAAATTTTTGACGTGATAAATTGTGCAACCGGAAAAAAAATTGCAGGTGCTGCACAAAAACGCAGTAAACACGGATTACTTTTTCAGGGGTCTATAGCACGTGATACAATAGATAAGCCAATAGATTGGGATATGTTTCACGACGACTTTACAGTTCAATTAGCACAACTACTCAAAGTTGAACCTCAGCAAACTCCTTGGCCAGAGTTCAATGAGGACGAACTCTCGGGATTAATTGATCAGTATACTTCTTCTGAATGGTTAGAGTTTAGGTGAAACTAAACTCCTTTTTCTAGAGTGATAACACACTCAAGATGTCGTGTCTGAGGAAATAGATCAAAAGGCTGTATGCGTTTTACTACATAACCAGAAGTCAAAAACGGTTTTAAGTCGCGCATCTGTGTTGCTGGATCACAGCTAACATAAACAACTGCTTTAGGTCCGTAATTAAAGAGTTGGTTTAGAAAACTTTCATCGCAGCCTTTGCGTGGCGGATCTATGACAACAACAGTATCTGGTGCAGGAAAAGTTAAGCCTGCAAAAATAGCAGACGCTTCACCTGCTTGAAATTGTGCGTTAGTTATTCCGTTTGAAACAGCATTGGCTTTAGCACAAGCAACACTTGTTGCACTAATTTCTATTCCTGCAACTTCCTTAAATAAACAGGCAGAACTTAAGGCAAATAAACCGCTACCACAATAAGCATCAACTAAGTATTTAGCACCACTTAGAGATGCTTGGGTTCTAACATAATCTATGAACAGGGGTAAAATAAACGGATTATTTTGAAAAAAGTCTCGTGCTAGAAATGTAAGTTTTAATTCTGAAACGGGAGTTGAACCTTCAGAAATCAATTTTTTATCTACAGGAGGTAGTGAGACGCATTCAGTAATTGAGGCGTCGTAGTCAGTCGTTACGCTCCCACTTGCTTCACGCAGCATTACAGTAGCACCCCGAGAGTAAAGGCCTTCAGCGGCTTTTCGTTTAACCTCTGCACGCACTTCGGGTAACTTTAAATTAATGCGGTCTGTAGCTATCGGACACTGCGGTACATCAACAAGCTCAAATCGAGAGCTCTGTTTTAAGAAGCCGATTGGAAATGTATCTGCTTTTTCAGGTCTAGGTAAACCGAAGTGAGGAGTTATTTTTGAGCGATAACCTAATTCTTTGGGTGATCCAATGACGGGCTCTACAGAAAATTCAAGCCCGGCCATATATTTTAATAATTCAGCAACCTGTTGGCGCTTCCAGTGTAACTGAGCTGAATAATTCAGATGCTGATATTGGCAACCGCCACAACTACCAAAAAGAGAACATACTGGCTTAACGCGGTCTTTAGACTCGGCTATTACTTCTAATAAGTCTGCTTCGGAGTAGTTTTTATGATTTCTAAAAATACGCGCACGGATTTTTTCACCAGGTAATGTAAATGGAACCATTACAACCCAACCACCAGATGTTTCGGGTTCACCTTCAGCAGGTTCAGAAGGAGGTAGGGTAACCCTACCTAAACCAACACCAAGGTTCGTGAGCGTAGATATTTCAAGCTCGATTTCTTGATGATAGCGAAAGGGTTTATCGTTAAATGTGCGTTTTTTTGCCACGTAACTTAGGATTCAATATGGTCTTAAGGAAAGAGTCGATACTGCTATTTTCTCCGTGCGCATTTACTAGAAGCATGTTCATATAATTACTTTATGGCAGTAGAGCACATATCCAGTCTTCAAAACCCACGCATTAAGCAGTTGGTTAAACTAAGGGATCGCCGTCCCAGGGACGAAGCTGGAGTATTTTTAGTTGAAGGCTATCGAGAAATACGCAGAGCCTTGGAAAAGAACATTAAGCTCACCGAACTTTATTATTCACCGGATTGGTTTTTAGGAGAAAACGAACAAAAGTTAATCGATCAAGCAGAAGCCTCAGGAGCCAGTCTTTACCAATTGAGTAAAGATGCTTTTGCAAAGATAGCTTACCGCGAAAGACCGGACGGACTATTGGCTGTGGCTCCACAGTGGAAAAGAACCCTAGATCAACTAGACACTATTTTAAATGAAAGATGCAGCAACAAGGCTCCTTTCATATTAGTTGTTGAAGCTATCGAAAAACCGGGAAATTTAGGAACAATCTTACGTAGTGCTGATGCTGCAGGTTGCCATGCTTTGATTGTATGTGACCCTGTAACGGATCTATTTAATCCTAATGTAGTTCGTGCTTCTACGGGAGTGCTTTTTTCTGTGCCCTGCATTGTAGCTGAGAGTGAACCTGTAAAAAAGTGGCTAAACGCACATAAAATAAAAACCGTAGCTACAACGCCATCTGCAGAAGCTTTATACTCTGATACAGATCTTACAGGTCCCTTAGCTATTGTAATGGGTAGTGAGCAATATGGTTTAAGTGACTTCTGGATGAAGGGCGCAGATATTCCTGTTCGTATTCCTATGGCGGGACAGGCTGATTCTTTAAATGTAGCTATGGCTACAATTATTACTTTGTTCGAGGCTGTTCGCCAGCGAGGAGCCAAGTAACAAGCTCATCCGTTCCCTGTTTCATAGAAATCTTAGGGATATAGCCAAGATCTGTTTTAGCAGCATGGATGTTAAACCAATGATCTTTTGCTAGTTCAGCTGCAATAAAACGGGTAATAGGCGGTTCGTTTTTTAAACCAAAAAGTGCCCAGATAAGCTCAGCGAAGGAACCTAGAGTAAGACCGAGTTTAAGCGGAATTTTTTGTGTTATGGGTTTTTTATTTAAACGTACGAGTAACGTATTAATCCAATCCCAAAGAACGACGGGTTCATCGTTTGTAATAAAATAGGCTTTGCCTGAAGCCTTGGTCGAAACTTCTGCCAATAGATGGGCATCCACAACATTTTCTACGTGGACCATATCGACCTTATTTGTACCTGATCCAATAATTTTCAATCTGCCAGAATCGGCACGCTTAATTACACGTGGAATTAATTGTGTATCACCAACACCCCATATTAAATGCGGACGTAAGGCTACGCAGCTTAGCGCATCGCAATTAGCACTAAGAACATGTTTTTCTGCTATAGCTTTTGTAAGCGGATAAGGACTAGGACAGTGTGTCGTCAGAGGAAGCGATTCATCGGCGTTAGCTATATTCTCACCATTATAAACGACACTAGGAGTACTGGTATAAATAAGTTTTTTAACGCCAGCCCTTTTGCAGGCTTCTATGATTATTTGAGTACCTATTACATTTGTTTCGTAAAAATCAGCATATTTTCCAAATACACCGACTTTTGCGGCAACGTGAAAAACCGTGTCACAATTTTTACAGGCTTCGTTAACAATTATTTTGTCTGTTAATGAACCTTCAAAAAAATGAACACCTAAGTTGCGAAGCTCTTGATTAGATTTTCGTGCAAGTACACGAACGTTCCTGCCTTGGGATAATAATCTTTTAACCAAAGCTTTACCTAAAAAACCGGTGCCACCTGTTACAAGGACAACAGAACTTGGATTATTGAATGACGCGGGTGTATTCATACGGAATAACCGTTTTGTGTTTCAGCCCACTTTGCTAAAGTCAGACGATGTATTTTTGCGTTGTGACGAACATCAACAGGAAACTGAGCTTTAAAGTAGAATCGTGATATTTGCTGTGTAGCAGAATGCGATAAAGCTAAGTCGCGTAATTGCCTAGTTAAGCTTAAGGCCTCGTGGGAGGTGTTAACATTCAACTCAACCACTAGTGCAGGTGTTTGATTTGGCGCAGCGCCTAAACCGATTAGTGCACAACGCTTAATTCGAGGATGCGTTTTAAATATACGTTCACAGGGCTCAGTGAATAATGTCTTATGTTGAGTAATAACACGTTCAACTTTACGACCACAAAACCACAGATTGTTATCTTCATCAATGAATCCACAGTCTCCCATGCGATGCCAAATGGTGTCATCGTCGGTAATTTTGCTTAAACGTGTGGCATCTGGTTTTTGGTAATATTGCTTAGTAACCACAGGACCACGAACGATTATCTCACCAATCTCATTAGGAGCTAAACTTTTTGTTTCCGCTAAATTATTTATAACGCCGTCATTAATTGGAATAATTTTAACTGCTATGCCCTCAATTGGTTTTCCCACACATGCCCCTTGTGTATCAAGCAAAACAGATTTTTGATTTTGGCTAATGCTACTAATAGGTAGTGCTTCAGTTGCGCCATAAGGACTATGCATGAGTCCGTTTGGAATAAATGCTTCAGACGCTTGCCATAATGAAATAGGAACGGGAGCTCCTGCACAAAGCACTCTACGCAAGGTCGGCAGGGTTATGTTTTCTTTTTCGCAGTACGTAGCTATTAATCCCCAGAGTGTTGGTGATCCAAAAGAGCTAGTAACTTTTTCTTGGAGTATTGCTTGAACCAATTTTTTAGGATCAGCTTTAGCTGGCTTACTCGGATTAATTTCAGGGATTACTGCAGTTAAACCCAGTGCAGGATCAAAGAGTGCGAATATAGGAAGCAGAGGCAGATCGATTTCACCCGGCTGAAAGCCGTACGTTCGTTTTAATAGGTTAACCTGAGCCTCAAACATTCCGTGTTCATAGCAAACACCTTTAGGAGACCCTGTAGATCCACTTGTAAATAAAATCGCAGCCAAATCATCTGATTTGTTTGATGCTGGCGCCTCATCCTGATTGGCCCGATATTTGAATTGGGTACGCAGTTGATTAATTAAGGACGTACTTACCGAAATTCTAACACGAATAGTTTTAAACGATTTTCTAAATATTTGGCTTAAAACCTGAGCTATTGGAATACCAACAAGTGCATCCGGTTGAGTATGTGAAACACAGGACAAGAAATTTTTAATTCCCATACCTGGATCAATGACGACTGGTATAGCGCCAATTTTAAATAACGCAAAAACACAGGCAATTAAAGGCAGCCCAGGCTTAACCATAACTAGGACGCGGTCGTTACGCTTTACACCGCGATTAAGTAAGTGATAGCTCCATGCGCTTACTTCATCATCCAGTTCTGCGAAAGACAGAGACAGGTAATCGATAGATTTATCGGGTAATCTTCCGCGAGGAATTTTTATCGCTGCTGCCTGAGGATTAGAGGCAGCCATCATGCTCAGGAAGCGAGCAATATTGGCATTTGGAGTATCAGCCATTATTTGCAAGCGAAGGTAAATCGCGCATCAAACTAGCCTGCCACGGAAGAAGCAGTTCATCGAGTTTATTAGGATCCCGAGCAACTTGAGAAATAACAGCCCGATTAGCAATAAGTGTAGGCTCTATTCCTAGTTTTGCTGCTACTACATCACGTTCTGTTTTAATTTTTTCCATGCGGTTAACTTCGTTCTGAGTTAACGGCGAATGGTTAGGATCACGTCCAGCACGGCGAGGAAGAGTTTTGGGATCTTTTGTTAATCCTGCAGTGACTGCAGCGATGAGTGTACCTATCAAACGGTCATGACGTTTACCTAAATTAAGTCCTTCTAAAATAGCTTCCGCATTATCGTGATCTTCTGCCTGGATACAGATTCTGATTAGCGTGTCGTTTGAGCATACTTTAAAAGGAGGTGTATCAATGCGCTTGGCCTGTTCTTCTCTCCAATGCCAAACGCAAAATAAAACACTCAAACTTTTACCACGTAATTTTTCAGATTTTCCAATTCTCCAATCGTTTTCTTGAGGAGGACCAAAACCATCTGAGCCAGCTTCAATTTGTGCTTCACATTGCTGACGTAGCCAATCCGTGCGTTTTAATTTAACCAACTCTTTGTTTAGTAAATCACGCAGTTCGGGTAAGTGCCAAACATCTAAGGCCGCGTAATCGAGAAGTTTTTTAGTTATTGGTCTTTTAGACCAGTTAGCTTTTTGTCCGTTTTTATCTAATTGGACTCCAAACTCATCTTCTAAAAGGGAAGCTAGTCCGAAACGCTGCCTGCCTAGGAGCTGCGAGGCTAGCATGGTATCAAAAATACTTTTTGCTCTAAAATTACATAAATCATGCAACAGCCTTAGATCAAAATCACTGCCATGCATGATAATATGCTTTTTAGCTAATTTTGGCCACATAGGCGCAAAATTAATATCAGCTAGCATATCTAATAAAAATACTTCTCCCTCGATTAAAAACTGCATTAAACAGACACGCACTTTATAGTGGTACATGTTGTCTGCTTCTGTATCTAGGGCTACCTCATGACATTTGTCCAAGGCATCAAGGAGTGCAGGGAATTGATCTTGTCGCTCAATTAGCTGATAGGATGGGGGCCGTCCAGCAGTCTTGACGCCCAAGAGACGTCGTACCGGTTGAGGCAAGAATCGGGATATCATTTCTACAAGTTTTTAGGGTGCAGAGGCTATGGCCACAGGGCGATTTAAATAATATGTTTTTTATTAATTTTTGTGTGTTTTTTTAACATAAATTTGGCTAATAAACGCTACTTCGAGGATCTCTTGCGATTTTTCCTAAAATTGTCCCCATTATAGGTATGAAAGTTGTAGTCCTATGTTCCGGGGGTATGGATTCAGTCAGTGCTTTATACTGGGCTAATGCCGAGCATGAAGTCGTCGCTGCATTAAGTTATAACTATGGATCAAAACATAATCCCAGAGAAATACCTTTTGCCAAACTGCATGCAGATAAGTTGGGGATTCGTCATCAAATCATAAACTTAGATTTTATAGATAAGTTGTTTAACTCAGCCCTTCTATCAAGCGGTGGAGAAATTCCGGAGGGTCACTACCAAGCCGAGAATATGAAACAAACCGTCGTGCCCTTTAGAAATGCCATCATGCTTTCAATAGCAGCAGGATGGGCTGAAAGTTTAGAGGCCGAGGGTTTAGTTATAGCTGCACATTCAGGTGATCATGCTATTTATCCGGATTGTAGAGAGGCTTTCATGAAAGCAATGGCAGACACAATCCGTGAAGGTACCTATGCCGGAATAAAACTATTAAGACCCTTTATCGATCTTAACAAAGGAGCTATTGTAACTGTTGGTGTTAAACACGGAGTAGATTTTTCAAAAACATACTCCTGTTATAAAGGAGGCGCTATTCACTGTGGTAAGTGCGGCACCTGCGTTGAAAGACGAGAAGCCTTTATTGACGCACACATTCCCGATCCAACAGAATACTTAACACACGAGGCATTACCTAAGGCGCCTATCATTAAATAACCGTGCTTATCTCAGAGATATTTTATTCAGTTCAAGGTGAAGGAGAACTAACAGGCGTTCCCTCAGTATTTGTTCGTACAAGTGGTTGTAACTTGCGCTGCAGTTGGTGCGATACCCCTTATGCCTCATGGGAGCCCGAGGGAGATGCACACACAATAGACGGCATTATTGCACGAGTGAAAACATATCCAGTTACAAAACATGTTGTTATCACTGGAGGTGAACCCATGGTTGCTAAGGACGTAAGGATTCTTGCATCAGAATTAAAAGCTTTAGGTTATCACATAACGATTGAAACGGCTGCAACGATAGCACCCGAGGGCATTGCCTGCGATTTAGTCTCTATGTCTCCAAAGCTTCTTAATTCTGCGCCGGATGCAGTAAAGCACGGAGTGTGGAGAAAGAAGCATGAAGCGACACGGTGGCAACCAAATGTAATTCGCTCCTGGTTAGATAACGGCTATAACTATCAGTTTAAGTTTGTTATATCACAGCCATCAGATGTCGATGAGATGCAGCAGATGATAAAATCTTTAGAGCGAAATGTGCCTAGTGTTAAAATCTTACTTATGCCCGAGGGAATAACACAAGAAGCAGTAAAAGCTAAAGGCTTATGGCTTAGTGAGCAGTGCAAAAAATTTGGTTATAGATACGCAAACAGATTACACCTCGAGCTATATGGTAATAAACGAGGAACTTAAAATTAACGTTTTAAGTTATTTTTAAATTTATCTGTTGGGCAAGAGCTGCAACCGTGGTCGGGTTTTTTATTAAAAAAACGACGAATTAGTGCAAACGATGCTAGTCCAACCAAAACGAATGCTACAATGGTTTGTGTGGTTGATGACATAAATCAAAAGCCAAGTAGTGTACCTATTTGGTAAACTAAAAAGGTTAGAATCCATGCGGTACCAGTCATATAGAAAATCTGGAAGAGCGGCCACTTCCAGGTGTTTGTTTCTCTCTTAACGACTGCAACCGTGCTCATGCACTGCATGGCAAATACGTAATAGATCATCAGGCATAAACAAACGAGTGGAGTGAATAACATTCTACCGTCAGGCCAGTGAGCGTTTCTTAAAGCCAGGCGAAGCGGCTGAGTCTGTGTATGGGCAGTATTATCACTGCTGCTGAAGACCACTGCTGTAGAGCTAACAAAGATTTCTCTAGCAGCAAACGAGCTCACAAGACCTATACCGATTCTCCAATCAAAACCGAGGGGTTTAATTACAGGTTCTAGGAGATGGCCAGCTTTGCCTGCAAAGCTATGAGAAAGTTGCTCTTGTGCACTAACAGAGTCGTGTGCTTTCGGATAAGCCGATAAAAACCAAAGAACGATACTAATGGTTAGTATCACACTACCTGCATTGCGAAGGAACACCCACATGCGTTCTACAATTTGAAGTAGGGTTTGTTTTATGTGCGGTAAGTGATACGGAGGCAGCTCCATCATCATCTTTGGTTGCGAACCTTTTAAAAGTGTTTTCTTAAATAGCCACGCAAAACCAAAAGCGCCAAAGGTACCTAGAGCATACATTAAAACCATTAGCGAAGCTTTGGTGAGTAGAGGAACTTTATCTGAAGGCACGAACGCCGCGATCATCAGCAGGTATACAGGTAACCGTGCTGAGCAGCTCATGAGAGGTGAAATTAAAATTGTAATGATACGATCTTTTTCATCTTCGATTGTGCGCGTGGACATGATGCCCGGTATGGCACATGCGTAAGAACTCAGCATCGGAATAAAAGATCTTCCATTTAAGCCAACGCGATTCATCAAACGATCCATGATGAATGCGGCGCGAGCCATGTATCCAGTGCTCTCTAAAAGACCGATAAAGAAAAATAGAATTAATATCTGAGGTAAAAAAACAAGAACACTGCCAACACCTGCGATCGCGCCATTTGTAATTAAATCACGTAAATCTCCTGCAGGTAGCGAGGCTTTTACTAAATCGCGCAACAAGGTGATTTGCTGATCTATCCAATTCATGGGATATTCAGCCAGCGAAAAGATACTTAAGAATATAAGCACCATCGCTACGCCAAGTACTAACCACCCAAGTATTGGATGTGTTACTACGGCGTCGATACGGTCGGTCAAAGCAGGTCCTACATTTGATTCCTCAACAACTTCCGAGCACAGCTTAGAAATTGCATCATAGCGTGATTGCACCAAAGCAGAAGCCCAGTCGATGCCTTCCTTTGACCACCGTTTTTGCCACGTATTTAAAATCTCTGAGGTGCGAGGGTGGATGGCTTTTGATCCTTCAACTTGAATGGGTGATTGATCTGTAAGCAGTAAAAGCGCTTCAGCACGAGCCGTGAGATATAACTTCTGCGAGTCTGCAGTTAAAGAGGCCTGGAGTTCAGCAACGGCTAAAGCAATTTCAGTTGGAATAGACCACGCATGTTTTGAAAGCGGAAGATCTAACCGACTCATCGCGAGTTTTAATTCAATGAGGCCTTTTCCCTTAGTTGCTTCTGCTGCAATAACAGGAATTCCTAATGTCTGCTTAAGACGATCGATATCGATATGGATTCCGTTTTGTGACGTCTGATCCATCATGTTTACCACAAGGATCAACGGTCTTCCTAAATCTAAAATTTGGTGAACTAGGTATAAACTCCGCTCAAGACTGGTTGCATCAACGATACATAAAATACGATCAGGAGTAGGTGTGTCTGGTCTTCTTCCAAGAAGTACATCACGTGTGACTGCTTCATCTGGAGAGCGTGATGCCAAGGAGTAGGTACCCGGGAGATCAATCACAGACATGGGAGTGCCATGTTGTGAATATACCGTGCCTACTTTCTTTTCTACGGTTACCCCAGGATAGTTACCTACTTTTTGCTTTAATCCGGTGAGCGCGTTGAAAAGAGTGCTTTTCCCACAATTAGGATTTCCAACCAATGCATACACAAAGGAGCGACTTTGAGATGCGCTTGTAAAATTGGGGCTCATGCTGCGCCTTAGGTTTTCTCTACGAGAATGAAATCAGCTTCACTTTTGCGAAGTGTAAGACGGTATCCTCGTACTTTGATTTCGATCGGATCCCCTAATGGTGCAGTTCTAAGAAGAGTAATTGGAGTTCCAGGAAGTACTCCCATTTCACGTAAGCGAATAAACTCAGTACCTGATTTAGGGTAGGCGCGTACGATCGCATTTGAGCCTACCACTAATTCAGAGAGTTTGATTTCTTGAGCCACTATTGTTTTAAGTCATTAATAAACAGTTATTTATAATATATATAGGATAGATAAATATTCAGTTTATTGATTTATAATGCGGGACAACCTGAGCTTCTATCTAGTTAATGAGACTGAGTATCATTTGTCAAGTGTTCGGGATTTCTCTAAAAAGCCGAAAAACGTTAAAAAGGGCCTATTTTTGATTAAAAACGCCTATTTTTAGGCAAAAAAGCCCTAAAAAGTCCCTATTTTAGCTAAAAATTATTCTACAGGTTGATTATCTGAAGCACCGGCAGAAATCCAACGCTCAATGATCTTAATTTCTTCAGGTTTAAGGGGTGGTTTGCCGCCGCCAGGCATTGCTTCGTCATCCTCTGGGGGAAGTATTACTCGGCGATACAGTTCACTTTTACTTACTACCCAAGGCGTAACGATCGAGCCATCTTCGCCACCTTTCATAATAGCTTCATACGAATCTAGCCGTAACTTACCTTTTACTTTTTGCGCTCCGTGACATGAAACACATTTTGCCTCAAATAATGGAACGATCTTTTCAGAATAGTACGTTTTTCGGGCAGCAACTGTTTGAGGTGATGACTTTTTCGAAGGTTTTGGAGCAGGAAGTCTTAGCAGGGAGCGCATGCTGCTAGGCATGTATTCTGTGAGGAATGTATCTCCATGAGATAAGGCTCCACCAAGATCACTGGTCCAAACGAGATCTAAAAGACACAATGTAATTACAATTTTATAGAGTATGCCTGTGTTTATCTTACGCAGAAAAAAGGCGCAGATACATAGACCTGTTAAAAGGGTGCCTGCTAATAAATGGCGAGACACGGTTGTTCCGCTATAACCACCGCTCCAAGCGAGTAACCATCCATCGATGGAAGTTATGCAGGTAGCAACAGTCGCTATACCAAGAACAAACTCAGTTGTTTGAGTAAGATGAGCGCGTTTATATTTTGAACCTAATATTTCTAGTACAGGAACAAGTACGAGTAGTGCGATGGGTATATGTAAAAATAAGGGATGAAGACGGCCAAAAAACTGGGCTGTAGTATTTCTCTCTATCCCATCTGGGCTAAATTTTGTGGAGATAAACCATAGACCTAAAAATCCTATAATTGAGATGATAAAATAGAGTTTAGTTTTAGCGGAGTTTTTATCTGCAGAATCCATGGGGAGAAAGTATTAGGACACAAAAAAAGACCGGAGGATTCATTCATCCATATCCGGTCTTTGTCTAAAGTCAGGATTAATTATACTTCGTAAGCAGGAAGTGATTTATCAATACGATGCTTTTCTAGGTGAGCATAGACAGGTATGCCGTTATCCGTAGGAATCGTATTTTCACCTTGTACGAGTGGCTGAATGTAGCGCAAGAAATGATAATTCATGCTCACGCCGTCTTCATTAATCCAGTCTGCAGGTAGCTTCTTAATACCATTAGCAATTTCGCTTAATGGAGCTAAACCTGTTTCACAGCTATAGTGATCGGTATCGCCTCTTAATAGAGTAACCATCTTATCGGTTTCACCATTAATAGCAGCACGTACTGCAGCTTGGCCTGCTAAGAAAGCTTCGTCTGAGTCAGTCTTGGAAGCGATATGTGCAGCTGCACGTTGGATTAAACCAGGGCGAGCTACGCGTACTTTTACTCCAGGAATACCAGCTTCGATGATTTCACCTAGTGCTTCACCTGCACCACCGAGGCGGGCGTGACCGAAAGCATCTGTGGAAGCATCTGCTGCGAGGTAGTTGCCATCTGAATCAACGAGACCTTCAGCTACTACGATTAAGCAGTATTTTTCACGTTTTAAAACGCGGCGTACTTCTTCGAGTACTTTTTCCTGATTAAATGCTACTTCAGGGAGGAGAATAATGTGTGGAGGATCGTGTGGGTGATCTTTGCGTTTTGCGAGAGCAGCACCTGCTGCAATCCATCCTGCGCTACGTCCCATTGCTTCAACAATAGAGACTAAATCGCCCTGACCCATAGCTGCATTATCACAGGCAACTTCACGAACGGTTGTTGCGAGATATTTAACAACGCTACCATAACCTGGACAGTGATCTGTTACAGGTAGGTCATTATCAATTGTCTTTGGTACACCGATAACACGTAGCTCGTAGTTTTGTTGTTGAGCAAGCTTCGAGATCTTATCTGCGGTGTCTTGTGAATCATTGCCACCAATGTAGAAGAAGTAGCGAATATTGTGTGCTTTAAATACTTCGAGTACGCGTTCGAAATCTTGTTGTTTCTTTAGCTTATAGCGGCATGTGCCAAGCGCTGCGCCAGGTGTATGACGTAATGCTCTGATTTGTTGCTGTGATTCTGAAGCAAGATCAATGAAGTCTTCTTGAAGAATACCAAGAACGCCGTTGAGACCACCGTAGATCTCTTCAATGCATTCGTGATTGAGTGCTTCGGCAACAATGCCAGCAACGCTAGCGTTAATGACGGATGTAGGTCCACCGGATTGACCTACTAAAACGTTACCTATGAGTTCAGCCATGAGAATGTTATGTTATAAAATGCTATAAAACCTAATGGCTTATGAAGCCTGCGGGCACTCCCGGAAGCAAACGAAAATTTAGCCTTAAAGGCTTAAAATTTGCACTTAACGTGTAACTTTAGAGCAGTCGGGCTGGTTGGTAGGTGTCAGACCCTTTAAATTTTTTTACAAGAGGCTTAATTTCAGCCACAAAAGCATCTACTTGGAAAGGGGCTGCACCAACAAAGCGGGCGTTTTCGGATAAAATTCTTTGAAGTGCCTTTTTGCCTAAATTAATCCGCTTATCCCCTGATAGACGCTCGATTAGATTAGATTCACCGGTTCCAGAACGCATCGCTTTTGCAGCAGCTAGGGCATGTTCTTTTAAGGCTTCATGAGCGGTTTCACGGCCAGCTCCATGTTTAACTGCCTCCATAAGAATCGTTGTAGTAGCTAAAAAGGGTAGATTTCGTTCATTTTCAGCAGCAATAGCTGCTGGAAATACGTCCATTTGCTTTAAAATGGTGATTAAAGTCTCAAAAAGACCATCAATCGCAAAAAACGTATCAGGGAGTGCTACGCGTCTTACGACAGAACATGAAACGTCACCTTCATTCCACTGATGACCTGATAAACCAGCAGTCATGGTAACATAACCACTAATAATTGTGGCAAAACCACAAATACGCTCACAGTTACGAGCATTTACCTTATGAGGCATTGCAGAGGACCCAACTTGGCCCTCTTGGAAACCTTCTGTTAATAGACCAGCTCCCGCCATAAGACGTAAGGTGGTCGCAAGACCCGCAGGTGCGGCAGCTAGTTGATGGATAGCCGAAGTAATTTCAAAATCGAGGCTTCGTGGATAAACTTGTCCTACGGATCCTAGGGAAGCTTTAAAGCCTAAGTGTTTAATGACCCGAGCCTCTAATTCAGCGACTTTATGCGCATCGCTGCCAAGTAGGGTGAGTTGATCGAGTTGTGTACCAACGGCACCTTTTAGTCCACGAACTGGGTAGTTTTCAATTAAATGATTGAGACGATTTACAGCGACCAAGAGTTCTTGGCCAAACATGGCTAAACGTTTACCCAAGGTGGTGGGTTGTGCAGGAACATTGTGGGTTCTGCCCGTGATCATTAAATCACGGTGAGCTTCTGCTACGGTTGCGATGCGAGAAAGTGCAGCTACCGCTTTAAATTGAATAACTTTGAGAGCGCGAACGATTTGAAGCTGTTCAACGTTTTCGGTTAAGTCGCGACTCGTTAATCCCAAATGAATAAACTGACGGTTAGCGAGATCTGAAAATTCTTCGATACGTGCCTTAACGTCATGAAGCGTTTTTCTTTCGCGCTCAGCAATTGCAGCAAGATCAATTTGGTTTTTTACGCGTTCGTAATCTTTAATTGCTTCTTGAGGAATCGGGACGCCTAAATCCCGTTGAGCTTTCATGACGGCGATCCAAAAATCGCGCTCTAAGGTAATACGACCTGTAGGAGACCAAATGTCTTTCATCGCTACAGAAGCGTAGCGTTCAGCTAAAACATTAGAGATAGGATCTGAAGAAGAGGGTTGGTCGTTCACAGGTGTGTATACCAAAGTGAAGAAAATTCATCCCGATAAGGCGAATTTAAAAAAGTAAAAAGGCTTAGTTTTTTGTTACAGTTAAGCACCTTACTGTCATATCTCGTAACACGTCCTCTTGCTCATCGGGGCGCTTAATAATTTCTTCAAACGCTAGTATAAACTCATGTTGATTATCAATTAAGCGCTTGAGTGAGGGAATTTTACCACTCGCTAGTTTTCCTAGATAAAAAGGATGTTGAGTGAAAATATTATAGGCAGATTTAGCAGCACGTGCTTCTGCGTATTTATCACCGTATTGTGTCGCTGCGCGAGCAAGGCCGTCTACTCCACGAGGACCAAGCTTAATATCTCCCGAATCAATTAAGGCTCTTAATTGGAGGAGTAAACGATTTCTATTTTGAAGCGCTGCTAGTACTGGACGTGCGTCTCCACCCGAGAAAAAATGACGATGTAAAGCATCGAGGGTTCGAGTTATATTACCCGAAAAGAAAGCCTCAGCTGCTTCAAAGAAATCACCTTCTGCAAAATTAGGCGTTAGGCTTTCTACGTGTTCTTCTGTGATTACAATCTTGCCGTCTACTTCGGAAGCATAAGAGGCAAGCTTTCTTACTTCTTCAGCAAGAAGTCGTGTGTTAGCACCAATTTTTTCTACGAGAAGTTCAACGGCGTTAGAGTCAATGGTTGCTCCTACTGCTTTTGCTTCAGCGAGTACAATAGGACTAAAAGCATCTAAACCATCCGCTTCACTATCGGTTGCAATAGCGTCAGCATTTTTTTCGCACCACTTGATAAAACTTCTTCTGCGATCTACTGGAGATGCTGTGATAAGAATTGCGACTTCATCAGGATTAACGCGCGTAAGTAGTTCTTGAAGCGCCTCTACTTGCTGTAGAGTTCCCTCGGCGCGACCTGTTACACTATCTGCTAAAAAATTAACATCTTTGAGCCAAACAGCGCGTTTACCCCCAAACATAGGAACGGTTTGAACAGATTCTCTAAAACGATTAACTGCGGCTTCAACTTCACCCACATTTCCTGCAAAACCAGAAATAGTATCGCGAGAAAATTCATCCTCCGTGCCTTTGCACAGTTCTATGAAACGCTCCTGTCCTAGACGACTCACGAGGTAGTCATCTTGACCACAAACAAAGGTAAATTTTCTCTCAGAAGCCATTTCGTGTTTAATTTCACTCACCTATCTAAGTTAGGTCAAGGATCGTGGTTTAAGAAAATCAAATATTCAGCCAAAACGCGTATTAAAGAGGTGTAAGATGAGCTGGACGATTAAAATGGTTAATGGAATACTATAGACCGATTGTACGCCTCAAAACCCAGCTGTACTTATCTGATTAACCGAAAATCTTTTTTAAAGACGGTTGCGGTGCTGTGTATTGCATTTTTTTCATCTCTTAGTCCTTGGGTTAAAGCGAGTAATCTCGTCCTAGATAGGGCAGCAAGTGTTATTGAAGTAACTGTAAAAACAACAGTTGGACCTTTTGTCTCCAAGTTTAGCTCATTTAATCCGGATCTAACCATTGATCCAACACGTGGAAAAGTATCGGGTAGTGTTCATTTTACTATGAGTGATCTCAAAAGTAATGATGACGATCGTGATATGGAAATTTATATGTGGATGAGGACCGATCAATTTCCGAAGGCTGATTTTATTTTGGATCAAGTAACAACCGATTTAAAAACAGGTTCTTCGCAAGCTGTTGGTCGATTAACTGTTCATGGCGTACAAAAACAAGGAAGTTTTCCTGTTGCGGTAAGTATAAGAAATAAAGCGATCACGATCGAGGGAACTGCTGATATCGACACCAGAGATTACGCCTTACCTGTTTACAGAAAATTTTTAGTTATATCTGCAGATCCACACGTACACATCCATTTTAAAATAAGTGGAAGTGTAATTTTACCATGAGTTTATTTTCATCACTTTCTACAAGTCGTCGTAACTTGCTTGGACTTATTCTATTTTTTGGAATCGCATTTGCGTTTCGCACAGGTACCTATCCGCTCTTAAATCCTGATGAGGGTAGATATGCAGAAATACCACGTGAAATGGTCGCTGGTAATGATTGGATCACACCACGATTAAACGGGGTAAACTATTTTGAAAAACCACCGTTAATGTATTGGGCAGAAGCGATGAGTTTCACGGTTCTAGGTAATAATGAAACAGCTGCTCGTGCAGTTCCTGCTTTGTTTGCCCTGCTCGGTGTTCTCTTAACTTATTACGCTGTTCGTAAACTATACGGTGAGGACGCGGGACTTGCATCAGCGGTTGTTTTAGGAAGCAGTCTTTTGTATGCGGCACATGCACGTATCGTAATTATAGATATGGCCGTGTCTGTACTAATGAGCTGGACGCTTTTTTCATTTATACTGGGCATAAAAGAAAAGGTTGGGCCACAGAGACGGTTTTTCTTCATGCAGCTTTATATAAGTGCTGCGCTTGCAACACTTGCTAAAGGATTAATTGGAGTCCTTCTCACGGGAGCGGTGATGTTTTTATGGCTTCTTATTTTTAATCAGTGGAAACGATTAAGGCCATTATATCTTCCAAGCGGGCTAATCGTATTTTTAATAATAGCTGCACCGTGGCATATTTTGGTGAGCGGACATAATCCAACGTGGGTTCACCGTTATTTTGTTTACGAACATTTTCAGCGTTTCTTCTCTTCTGTTGCGAGTAGGCCTGGTCCTTGGTGGTACTTTATACCAGTTATACTAGTAGGATTATTTCCATGGACGGGATTTTTATATCCAGCACTCAAGCAGTCACTACAGGGTGGTTGGGCTAAGCGTGAGAATAATAAAGAAACGTGGTTTTTTGTAACATGGGTTGTGTTTATCTTTTTATTTTTTACTAAATCACATTCCAAGTTAGTCCCATATATTCTTCCCGTATTCCCACCGCTCGCAGCGATTATCGGCGTGTGGTTAGCAAAAACAAAATCGAACACAAATACGCATTTAAAAAAGGGACTAATAGCTGTATCTGTTTTTGGTACACTTTTAGCCGCGGCTTTATGCGTTGTTGTTATCAAACCAAATCTTGCACGCTTCTCTATAGATCAAGCTAATGCAATTAGACCTATCGCTTTTACTTTAGCGGCAGTCCTTTTCTGGGGAATTCTTAGAATTCCGTATTTAGCATCAAGAAGAGGCACCCGAATTACGGTTGGTGCATTAGCTTTAGTTATTGCGGTTTTCTTTGGTGTTTTTACGTACGCAGCTCCTTTCATTAAACCAGGTACAAAAGGATTAGCGCTCATCGTTAATGAAACAGCTCGGCCAACAGACCGAGTTCTTCACTATCATGAATTTTTCCATGATTTTACGTTTTATGCATCACGCACCGTTGATGTCGTTGCGTTTAAAGGAGAGATTGAGCTCGAAGAAGATGCCGCTGCACAAAAGAACGGACATTTTATTGATGAGGTTCAATTTAGAGCCGCTTGGAAACAGCCAACACGCCTCTTTGTTGTCGCTAGAAGGCAAGATGTAAGGGAACTCTTTAAAGATTCTACGTTCCATTATTATTTACTCGCGCAAACACAGGATCACACTCTTTTCTCGAATCAACCATAAGGTACCATGTCCGTTCCAACTTCACAGTCATCTTCACCTAAGGCAGTACTTCCCTACTTGCCTATGACGCGTCCTCTTATAGACGAAGAAACAATAGCAGGTGTAGTTGATGTGTTGCGCTCGGGATGGATTACCTCAGGACCCAAAGTAAAAGAATTTGAAGCTAAGTTATCTGCGTATGTAGGAGGAAGACCAGTGCGTGCATTCAATTCAGGTACATGCACCATGGAGATTGCTCTACGTATATTAGGAATTGGTCCTGGTGATGAAGTTATAACGACGCCACTGACCTGGGTTGCTACCAGTAATGTTATTTTAGCTGTTGGTGCTAGACCTGTCTTTGTTGATATCGATCTAACTACACGAAATATCGATTTGAATAAAATCGAAGCTGCGATCACTCCAAAAACAAAAGCTATCATTCCAGTAGACTTAGCTGGGCTTCCTGTTGATAGAGACCGTTTATATGAAATCGCAAATCGCAGAAAAATTCGCGTGATCGAAGATGCTGCGCAGTCATTCGGAAGTAGCTATAAAGGTAAAAAGATCGGTTCTTTTGGAGATTTTGTGTCGTTTAGTTTTCATCCAAACAAAAATATCACATCGATCGAGGGCGGTTGTTTGGTTCTTAATAACGAAGCAGAAGCAAAACTCGCAGAACAGTACCGCTTACAGGGTGTTGTACGTACAGGTTTTGACGGTATGGATGTAGAGCGCGTCGGCGGTAAGTTTAATTTAACGGACGTCGCGGCACGTGTTGGTCTAGGTCAATTAGCAAGAATCGATGAATTTAATCAGAAGCGTACCCAGCTGGTTAAACATTACTTTGATTTACTCACTAAAGCAGAAGTGCAGAAATTCGGACTGGGTTTGCCGCTAGCTAACTTTACAGATACTAATTGGCATATGTTTCAGGTTTTATTGCCACATAAACACTTAACCGTGAAACGCTCAGATATCATGGCAAAACTGCATGAGGCAGGAATAGGTTCTGGTGTTCACTATCCAGTCATTCATTTGTTTTCCATGTACCGTAACTTTGGATGGAAAGAAGGCGATTTCCCAGTTGCGGAAGAAGCGGGGCGCAATCTTTTAACACTACCACTTTTTGCATCCATGACGAACGCTGATGTTGAGCGTGTCGTAAAAGAACTCTTAGCTATTATATCAGCCCATTTTAGATCATGAGCGCTACACCACTACAGCTTTCCGTTGTTATCCCTGTTTATAACGAACAATCTAATCTGCCTATATTGTTTAATCGTTTGTATCCCGTCTTAGATAAATTGGGACGTAAGTATGAAATCATTTTTACGAACGATGGGAGTGCAGATAAATCTGCCGATTTATTACGTGCTCAGCATGCAGCGCGTCCAGATGTAACGCGTGTGATAGATTTTAATTCTAACTACGGTCAGCACATGGCGATCATGGCAGCGTTTGAGCGTGTGCGTGGTTCTGTCGTTGTAACCTTAGATGCAGATTTGCAAAACCCACCCGAAGAGATTCCAAAGTTACTCGAACTTATGGATTCAGGACATGATTATGTAGGTGGATATAGACTTAATAGGCAGGACAGTATTTTTAGAACCGTTGCTTCAAAAATTATTAATGGCGTACGCCGTCAGACGACAAATATCGAAATGACAGATCAGGGCTGTATGTTAAGAGCTTACAGCCGCGCGATTATTGATGCGATTGTAAGAAGCGGTGCGATTAACACCTTTATTCCTGCACTTGCTTATAGCTTCTCTGCAAATCCAGCAGAAGTAGGAGTTAAGCATGAAGAACGACATGCAGGCGTTTCTAATTATACGTTTTATAAACTAATCCGCTTAAATTTTGATTTAATCACAGGATTTTCGTTAGCACCCTTACAGTATTTCACGATGTTCTCGATGATTTGTTCAGCGGGAAGTTTAGCTTTAGTAGCACTGTTATTAGTTAGACGTTTTGCGTTTAATCTCGATCGCGAAACTTTCGGTGTATTTACCCTATTCGCTATTTTGTTCTTCTTATTAAGTGTAGCGATGGTTGGTATCGGACTTATTGGTGAATATGTAGGTCGCACCTATCAGGTAGTAAGAGCACGTCAGCGCTACCACGTTAAAGAGATACTTGAGACAAAAGAATAATGACTAAGCCAAGAGTTCTATTTTTCGGTTACAGTGAAGTAGGGTATGAATGCCTAAGTCTTTTACTTAGCCGTGGTGATAATGTTGTTGGGCTTTTTACGCACGAAGATAATCCAAATGAAAAAATTTGGTTTAAAACGCCTGCAGTAGCTGCTCGTGAAAAAAACATTCCTATTTTTACACCACAAAAAATTTCTACACCGGAATGGATAGAAAAGATAACAGCACTTAAGCCCGATTTAATCATTTCGGTATATTATCGAAATATGATTAGTACGCGCATTTTAGCGCTGGCTCCTTTAGGTGCGTTTAATATGCACGGTTCGTTATTGCCTGCTTACCGTGGAAGAGCGCCGATTAATTGGGCTGTGTTACATGGAGAGACACGGATCGGGATGACACTTCATAGAATGGTTAAGTCAGCTGATGCAGGAGCTATCGTAGATCAAGAAGGTGTCGATATTGGAGCGCGTGATACTGCTGAGATCGCTTTTAGAAAAGTACTGCCTTGTGCAAAACGCGTACTCGAAAGACAGATAGATTTGCTTTTAGAAGGTAAGGCTAAAGAGACCCCTCAGGATGAAAGTAAGGTAAGTTATTTTGGCGGACGTACGCCTGAGGACGGCCGAATTAAATGGGAATCCAAATCAAAACAGATTTTCGACCTAATTCGTGCGGTTACAGATCCATATCCTGGAGCATTTACAGACATTCATGGTTCTAGACTTATGGTTTGGTGGGCAGAATATGAAACAACACCTGGACGTACATTGAAGGGTAAGCCAGGAGAGGTTCTTTCCGTAGAACCCCTTGTTGTAGGTACGCTAGACGGAGCTTTAGAGTTAACACGCACAGAATGGCGTGGTCCAAAACCTGAATTACAGGTTGGGCAGCTTATAAAGTAGCCTCTTTTGGGATCAATTAAGCTATAAAGTAGTCTGATTTGATTAGGCTCATGCTCTTGCAACCGAGCGACTTATCAGTTTATCTCTTTTTTTAAATTCTTCCCATGCCTATCAAAGTTCTGATTCTTGGCGCCAACGGATTCATTGGCAGCTCACTGACGCACGCCATCCTTACCCAAAAAGATTGGGAAGTATACGGTCTTGATATTGGAGATCATAAGCTAGGAGATAGCTTAGGTAATCCCCGTTTTAAGTTTGTTGAGGGAGACATTACTATTTCTAAAGAGTGGATCGAATATCACGTAAAAAAATGTGATGTTGTTTTACCGCTCGTTGCGATTGCTAATCCAATTCAGTATGTCCGTGATCCGTTGCGCGTATTCGAATTAGATTTCGAAGGAAACTTAGAAATCGTTCGCATGTGCGCTAAATATAAGAAGCGCATTATTTTCCCTTCGACTTCAGAAGTTTACGGTATGTGCCCTGATGAAGAGCTTAATGAAGAAACCAGCAGTTTGGTCTATGGACCAATCGAAAGACAGCGCTGGATTTATGCATGCTCTAAGCAGCTACTCGACCGTGTAATTTATGCTTATGGCGTACGTGATAATGTAGATTATACGTTATTTAGACCCTTTAACTGGATTGGACCTAAGTTAGATAATGTGTTCGAACCTAAAGAAGGTAGCTCACGTTTATTCACACAATTTATATCTAACGTCATTTTCAAAAAACCACTTCAACTCGTTGATGGTGGTAAGCAGGGCAGATCTTTTACCTATATCGATGATGGTGTAGATGCATTACTAAGAATCATCGAAAACAAGAATGGCAAAGCATCGCGCCAGATTTTCAACATTGGTAACCCAGATAATAATGTGAGTGTAGCCAAACTCGCAAAGTTGATAATCGAGGCCTTTAAGGAATTCCCTGAATACAGAGAACACGCAACTAAAGCTAAAACAGTTGTTGTTTCTTCAGGTCAGTATTTCGGTAAATACTATCAAGACATACATCGCCGCGTGCCATCTATCTCCGCGATAAACAAACAACTAGGCTGGAAGCCCAAAGTTGATTTGAAGACAGCTATTCATAAAACATTAGCTTATCACTTATCGCATAAGGGATACGAATTAGAATAAAGAATGCCTGTTCGCGTAGCACTCAAAATTGATGTCGATACCGATCGTGGAACACGCGAAGGTGTTCCTAATTTGGTTTCAGACTGTAAAGAGTATGGTGTACCCGCCTGCTTTCTTTTCTCTCTAGGGCCTGATCAAACAGGACGCGCAATAACGCGCATTTTTAGGCCAGGATTTTTTAAGAAAGTTAGCCGTACAAGTGTTGTCTCTATGTATGGTGTTCGTACGCTACTCAACGGCACGCTTTTACCAGCTCCACATATTGGTAGAAAAAACGAACGTATTTTAAGAGCTGTACGTGACCTTGGTTATGAAGTTGGGATTCACACGTATAATCATTATCGCTGGCAGGATTACGTCCAAAAATTACCGATTGAAAAAATTCGTCATGAATTTGATTTAGCACGCGCTGAGTTTAAACGCATTTTTGGGCAAGATGCTAAAACGGCTGGTGCTCCTGGTTGGCAAAGTAACGCACTAAGCCGACAAGTATACGACGAAGCTCATTTATTATATTCAAGTGACACACGTGGAGATCACCCTTTTTTCCCACGCATCAATGGACAAACGTTTAAAACACTAGAAATTCCAAGTACGCTTCCTACCTTCGATGAACTCTTAGGAAGACCTGAGTTTCCAGATGATAAGATAGTAAGTCATTACATGAGTCTTTTAAGAGAAGACCGCCCAAATATATTTACGCTTCATGCTGAAATTGAAGGCATGGGTAAAAGAGATTTATTCCGTGCATTAATTAGGGCTATGACCTTAGCAGAGGTGGAGTTTGTGCGCATGGATACGCTTGCACAGGAATACTTACAAAACCCTGATTCGATAAAGGTCGAAGATCAGGCTATGGCTGAAATAGATGGCCGTAGTGGGCTCGTTGCTGTTCAGCAGGCATAAACACCTAGGGTATAGGCTAAGTTATTATTAGTTAATAACTTAAATGTATTATGAGTTTTGCTCTGTTCTTCTAAAAAGCCAGATACTGATACAAATAAAGATGATATTGGGAAGTAAGAGCAGTATGTCGGGACGATATTCTGGATGCCGATCAAGCCAGCTCACCATAACGGTTAGGAAGTAATATCCTAGGGCTAGCCCAACTGCTACACCCAGGTTGGCACTCGTTTCCTTACGGGAAACTTTTATGCCTAAAGGGATTCCTATCAGCACAAAGGATAGTGCAGCCAAAGCGGTCGTAAATTTATCGGTAATAGTCATAGCGTATTTCATTTGAATACGCATGTGTTCTTTGAGTTGAGAGGCTGGAACTACTTCGGAAGCTAAGCGGCCAATCTCTGCCTTCAATTCCGAATAAGTCATCCAAGCTGGTTTACGGCGAGGGCCAACATGACCAAAGATATTTTCTAGCGATAGATGCATCGGCTCCACTTTTTGGAATACTCCAATCGGTTCTGCTTCACTCAGATTATCCGGATTAGATTCGTTACGTGTTTCTACCTGTGCTTGGTATAGCGTTAGAATAAGTTCATTGGTATTAGCGCTGTATTCGATATGGCCTGATGCAGCACGAATGAATCGTACTACACGGCGATCTTTATCGAGTTGCCAGAGCCAAAAGTCTTTTAACTCATCTTTATTTTTAGATCCGACGTAAGCAACAAAGCCAGGGAAGTCGCGGATAAATGTTTTAGGTTCAATTAAACTCATCGGACTAGCTCTCAGTGCATCGGTTAGTACGCGGTCGTACTGCATACGCGCTTGAGGCATAGATTCGAAATTAATAGGTAGACCAATAATAAAACCAAGTAGACCCAGTATGATAAGTGGTCGAGCAATTCGTAGTAAACTTACTCCACAAGCACGCATTGCTGTAATTTCACTATCTGCAGATAAACGCCCTAGCGTGAGTAGTACGCCTGTAAGCATTCCCATGGGTAGACCATAGGTGAGACCAAGTGGAATTAATAAGAGGATTAGTTGTATGAACGAACTAAGCGACAACTGACCCGATAGTCCTGGACCAATTAAGTCTCGCACCACGTTTCCAGTAACGAGCATAAACGCAAAAAGTCCAACTGCGGCAGCACAGGTGAAGAGGGCGCTTTTGAAAATATGGCGATCGAGAATATTCAGGGCAAAAAAGGTTATATTTACCTAAAAATTACAGACATAGGCTTTATCGCAAGGTTCATTGCACATGACAATAGCTTTGATGATAACTTTTAAGCTCTAAGATTGCATCTGAACAACCTAAGGTTGAATCTGTCTTATATCACTTGAATACATTATTTATACGACATCTGTTGATTGTAACTCTTGCCCTTGGGGTAGTTAACTACGCGCAGTCTGCAGATGAAACAGCAGAAATTACATTACCTGAGAGAAATCTTAAGAGAATAGTAGAACGCCAAAAGATTATCTTAGATAATGCAAATAAAGCAGGTGAGTCAGTAGATGTAGAAAGTATACGCGTACAACTGCAGGAAGTATGTCATGACTATGATATGCTGGTACATGATAGCCCTAATTTTGCGGCAGGCTATGCCTCATATGGTTATTTACTCTCAAAGTTAGGAATGAACAAAGAAGCGGCAGTCATGCTTTTAAAAGCAAACGCACTGGATCCGGATATTCCTCTCGTTAAAAATCAACTCGGAAATTATTTGGCTGAAGAGGGTAGACCTCTTGAGGCGATTAATTATTACATAGCGGCAATTAAGTTATCTCCTCAAGAACCGCTTTATCATTATCAATTGGGTACGCTTTTATACGAAGCGCGTAATGAATTTGTTAAAAAAGGTGTATACACACGTCCTAAATTAGATGAGGCAATGTTAAACGCTTTTAAAAAAGCAGCCGAACTAGCACCAGACCGCATTGAATTTACGTATCGTTATGCAGAAGCGTTTTATGATTTAGAAAAACCAGATTGGCCTGGTGCTTTAATTCAGTGGGCTCATCTCGAGGAGAAAGCAAAAACCGTTTTAGAAAGAGAAACGATGCGTCTACACGCAGTTAATGTCTTAATCAAAGATGGTCGTTTTGATCACGCGAGTTTACTTGTTGGAACAATAACGTCGCCGGAGCTTGAAAAACAAAAACAGAAATTAATTTCAGATTTGAATACTAAACTTAAAAAATAATTTTACATGTCATTTCTTGATCAACTCGAGCGCCGTTTTGGACGGTTTTGCATCCATAACCTAACCCTTTATATTATTGTTGGTCAGGTATTCGTCGTACTTACTGGAATGCTAGGGACGGTGAATCCAGATAATTTCATCTATGTTCCTGAATTAGCTAGAGAAGGGCAGTGGTGGCGTATGATTACTTTTGTCTTCATTACACCAATTCCGTCAGGAGGAATGCTAGGTTATGTGTTTCTGGTTTTCGGATGGTGGGTATTTTATTTCATGGGAAATGCACTCGAAGCAATTTGGGGTGCTTTTAAGTACAATCTATTTCTTGGGCTGGGCTGGGCTTTAACGGTAGGACTATCCTTTTTGGCGCCGACAACAATTGTTACCAATGCATATCTCGGCTACTCGTTATTTTTAGCATTCGCTTATCTCAATCCAGAATTTGAAATGCTGATACTTTTTGTAATACCGGTTAAGGTGCGTTGGTTAGCAGTCGTAGTTTGGGTCTTTGCTGTTTTAGGAATTATTCAAGGTAGTTTAGGTGTTAAACTACAAATAGCTGCAGCCGCAGCTAATATCATTCTATTTTTCGGAAGAGATATTTGGTCATCTGCGGGATATAGGACTAGACGCGTAAGGCAGGTTGTTCGCGTCGCTCAAACCCCAAGTTTTAGGCATCAGTGCACAATTTGTAAGAAAACGGATATTAGTAATCCAGAACTCGATTTTAGATACTGCTCTAAATGTGCTGGTGATCATTGCTATTGTTCAGATCATATTTTTAACCACGAGCATCTAACATCGTAATTTATGTCCAAAAGTTTAGGTAAAGATCCTTTCGAGAATACTTCTACACTCAAAACGCCTAAAGCGTGGCTTGCGTTTGCAGAAAAGCAGTACGTAAAACATAAACTAGCACTTGGACAGGTATCAGATAATGCCCATGATGAGGCGCTGTATTTAATTTTATTCACGCTTCGTATACCGCTCGATAGTGATCCTTCTGTATTATCCAAAAAATTAAAAGTAAGTGAAATAGAAGCCTTAGCGGTGGTTTTTAAGAAACGTATATTAGAGCATGTGCCAGCAGGCTATCTTACAAAAGAAGCATGGCTAGGTGACTATCGTTTCTATGTTGATGAAAGAGTCATCATTCCAAGAAGTTATTTCTTAGAAATTATTCCGTACATTGATTTACTCACAGGTCTAAGTCACAAGCCAAAACAATTGGTTGATGTATGTACAGGCTCTGGGTGTTTAGCTATTTTACTCGCGCATCAGTTTCCTCAGGCAAAGGTTGATGCGATAGATCTTTCAGATGGCGCGCTTAGTGTAGCAAAAATTAATGTAGCTAATCATGGATTAAAGAACCGAGTCCAGTTACACAAAAGTGATGTATTTGATTCAGTCCCTGTAAAAAAATACGACTTAATTTTGAGTAATCCTCCTTATGAGCCATCGGCACATGTGGATCAACTGCCTAAAGAATTTCATCATGAACCTAGACTCGCTCTTGATGGAGGGGTAGATGGATTAGACATAATACGAAAATTATTAATTCAATCTGTTCCACGCCTTACAGACACAGGAAGTGTTCTCATAGAAGTCGGTGGTTTACAGGATGAAATAAACGCAGAGTTTAAATCCTTGAAGCCGGTTTGGCTATCAACAGCGGACGGCTCAAATTGTATCTGTGTATTAAAGGCCGAAAACCTTAAAAAAATAAAAACTACTTCTCTAAATCGTAAAGCGCGTACCCGGAAAACAAGTTAGGCAAGAAGCGACATGGGCTTCTCCAATCGCCTAAAAGGTGCACACGGCGGCGTATCTTAATAGATTTACGCGAACAAAAGGTTTCAAAATCTTCAATGGTTACTGGATTAGCAGGACGACTTTCGTGCCATTCTGTAGGATAAATAATATTATTTATCTTCTTACCTTTAAACAGGGAGTACAGGCGGTTTTTCCAGAAGCCGTGGTTTACGAAACCTACGGTCAGTGTTTTGCCTACACGAAGAGCTTCTAGAATTACCCCTGCTGGATCGTGAAGTTCATGAAGCGTACGTGAGCAAATAACGCGATCAAAATGTCCTTCAGGAAATACAGTCATGAAGCTTGTCATGTCGCCTTGATAGGCATTCACGCCGCGTTCAACACAAGCGGTTATATGATCCAAATTTAAATCAACACCAGTAGTAACCGCATGCTTTTTTTGCATCAGGTAACTAAGTAATTCTCCTTTACCACAACCAAGATCGAGTACCTTAGAGTTAGGCTCTACCCACTCCCCAATCACTTGCATATCAATCGTACGTTTTTCAGGTAATGTACTCATGATTAAATGGTGAAATCATTTACGGTGTTCTTACGACTCAAGAAAGAGCGGACAATCTTATATAGCTCTTCGCTCTCAAGCAGGAAAGAGTCATGTCCAAGATCTGTTGCTAGTTCAGCGTAGCTTGCACGTTTACCACGTTTAAGAAGAGCGAGCGCTATTTCTCGATTTTGTTCAGGTGGAAATAACCAGTCGCTAGCAAATCCAACAATGAGGCATTCTGATTGTACATGTCCCATCGCGTTTTCGAGCGATCCGTAGCTTTCTGCTAAGTCAAAATTATCGAGAGCGCGTGTTATCGTAAGATAGGAGTTAGCATCAAAGCGGTTAATGAAGCTTTGTCCTTGGTGTTTTAGATAACTTTCTACTTCAAAAGGTGCATCAAGCGTAGGAGCTTCAGCTTGTTTCTGAGTTGTAGTTCTGCGACGTCCAAATTTGCGATCCATCGAGGTATCACTCAGATACGTGATATGAGCCATCATGCGAGCAATAGCCAAACCAACTCGCGGACCACCGTCGCGAGGGTAATCGCCATGGTTCCATGCAGGATCTTGCATAATTGCCTGACGGCCTACTTCGTTAAATGCGATCGCTTGGGCGCTTTCACGAGAAGTTGTTGCCATCGCGAGTACCCGTTTAACAAATGCTGGAAATTCAATTCCGAATTGGATGGCCGTCATGCCGCCCATGGATCCACCCATAACAGCATGTAGTGCTGATACGCCAAGGTGATCTAAAAGTAATTTCTGCGAACGAACTACGTCTGTAATAGTTACAAACGGGAAATGTATCCCGTATGCTTTTTGGGTTGTTGGATCTATCGAAGTTGGACCTGTAGATCCCTGACAACCACCTATCACATTAGCGCAAACTACAAAAAATTGATTGGTATCAACTGCTTTACCAGGACCAATAATATTATTCCACCAACCAGGTTTACGGTCATCGGCTTTGTGCCAACCGGCACAGTGATGATCACCGCTTAATGCGTGACAAATGAGAATGGCGTTATCACGAGTCGCATTCAGTTTACCGTACGTTTCATAACGTAAAGTGAATCCAGGTAATGTTTGACCGCTTTTGAAAGTGAATGGATGCGTGTAAACAAAATCACAAGGCGTCACTAATCCAACATCACCTGGTGAGAGGTGATGAGAGACTTTGCCTGATTTAGGCTCAACTGTGACTTCATCGATCATTTAAATTTACACTAAAGTGCTAACGACCTGATGAGTTACCATCAGGTTTTTATTTTTTCTTACTTGGAGTAACGTTTTTAACAATTTTACCATTTGCACCAACAGCTGCAGTAGCTGGATCACCATCATCTTTTGCGCGATTAATGATGAGTTGTTGAGCTATCGAGAATAAGCCGTTGGTTGTTGAGTATAATGAAAGTGCACATGAGTAACGATAACAGAACCACAAGAACATGAGTGGCATGAACATCATCATCTTTGCCTGGGCATTATCTACGGTAGGTTGCGGTGTTAAACGCATCTGCACAAATGATACGATACCTAGAATTAGCGGAAGAACGTTTACTGCTATTCCCCACACATGACCTACGGTGTCTGGTGAAGAAAGGTCATGAGCCCATAGGAATGAAGCAAAGCGTAGTTCTGCTGTGCTTTGTAGCATAGAGAAAAAGCCGAAGAAGAAAGGCATCGTCAGCAGCATTGGAAGACAGCCACCCATTGGGTTAACCTTGTGCTCTTTGAAAAGCTCCATGGTGGCCATGTTCTTCTTTGTAGGATTATCCTTATATTTTTCGTTAATCGCTTTCAGTTGAGGCTGAATCTTCTGCATGCGACGAGAAGAACGGAAAGCAGCAAGAGAAGGATAGATGAAAATTACTTTAAGTGTTAGCGTCGTTAAAATAATCGCTAGTCCCCAATTTGGAACGAACGAGTGTATCCAAATCATGAGTGTAATTAGCAGTGCACTGAAGAATTTGAAAAACCCAAACTGCATAACTTTGTCTTGGTCGGCTTTAAAAATATCCGCATTTGATAAACGGCGGTATTCTTTTGGACCAACATAGTAGCTGGCTGTTAGGGTTGTCTGCTCACCTGGCTTTAATGCAGGTAAGTCAAAACCAGCAGAATTAGATATGCCGTACGCGGTGTTGGATGTATCTGAAAGATCCGAGAGAAGCTTTACGCGTTTTACACTGATATTGGAAGCAGGTTGGTCAGGAGTAAGAATACCTACGAAAAAGCGATTGCTGACTGCAGCCCAGCTCAATGGACCTGATTTATCTATTGATGCTACAGAGTCATGAGCACCCATGCCGAAGAATCCACCGCTTTGTTCTAAATTACTACGTAAAATATTTTTAGGATCTTTGCCATCCGAGTACCATGCGGATAAATATAATCCGTTATCAGCAGCATCAAGTGGAGCTGCTGTACCAACAGCCAAATCTACACGCATTGGCTTAACGGTGTCTTTGCCTAAATTCTTAAAAGTTGTTTCTGTGCGAAGCTGATAAGGATCAGTATCAGTAGCGTTATCCGATGATAAGATGTAACGACGTGTTACTTCGTAGCCGCCTGTGATTACTGTTTTATAAACAACTTCTGTTGCGCTCTTAGATACAAGCGTGAATTGAGCGCTGCGGTCTAATCCGGGAAAATTAACAAACGCTAATGCAGGATCTGCATGTAGTTCATTAAATACAAATGGTTCTGGATCATCTAGCTTAGTAGGATATTGGAATTTTCCGTTTGATAGTTTGTGAACAAAAGCAATGTCACGAATCGCTCCGCCGAAGTTCGTAAAGTTTACTTTAATGAAACTGTTTTCTAAGGTAGCGGTTTGAGCTCCTTTGTTATCGGAAGTAGCGCTAACAAAGTTCGCTTGCGTACCGCTTGCTACAACAGCCGTTTCTTTTTCTTGGCTTGGTGTTGTATTCGCAACTTGTTGACGAACCGTTTGCGGAGTTGATTGAGGAGGTACCGAATACTTGTTGCCAAGAATCATACAGCCAATAGCTGCAGCAAGTAGAAGGATACCGATTGTTGTATTTTTTTTATCCACGGAAAATAGAAAGGTTATATTACTCGCAAAGAGTTTTTAGTAAGGGAAATAGATTTTGATGACTGTTTACGCGCAGGAACTGGATCGTGACCGCCGGCACTGAACGGGGTGCACTTTAAAATTCTGCGTGTTGCTAAACCAGACCCACGTAGAGAGCCGTGTGTTTGGATAGCTTCTATTGCATAGTGGGAACACGAAGGAGTGAAGCGACAACCGCAATTTGAACCAAAAATAAGTGGCAAGGCAGGGGAAACAGCCTTTTGGTAACCTTTTATAGTAACAACAAGGCTGGATGACACCAGAGCGCTACATTTACCATACAACTTAAGGAACATGTTATAAATATATGACATTTATATACTTAAGTATAGTTCAGGGGCTAATGCGCTTACAGGCTTCTACGAACTTTTGCTCAATTTCTTTAAAAGGACGTCTTGTTACCGCATTACGGGCTACAAATACCAAATCGATATTATCCTTAAGTAGACCTTGATTCTTACGAAAAATCTCTCTTAAGCGTCTTTTGGCCTTATTTCTCTGGGTTGCATTACCAACGGATGCGGTAGATGCCACAAAGCAGGCTCTAGGACCCTTTACGGAAGGGCTTACTTTATCGGTACTCCTAACCAGCGACCATAGTGTAAACGTCTGACAATCAGTACGTTTACCATGTTCTCGGGGCGCACGAATTTCGCTCTGGCGGCGTAGATGCTGCTCAGGGCGGTAATCCATGTATGATAATGACTTACAAACGTTAGACTACAGTCAAACGTTTGCGGCCCTTAGCACGGCGGGCAGCTATTACTTTGCGGCCACCACGTGTGGCTTTACGGGCACGAAAGCCTATTTTGCGGGCGCGCTTTTTGCGGTGCGGACGGAAGGTCGGTTGCATATTGCTTGATAGTTAAGAGTTGACGGAAGTGCCTTATCCGGGGCGGGGTGTCAAGGATGTGATTCAGTTGGGCCGAAATCGGCATACTTAAACACTGCTTTGATTGACTCTATCCCTAGGCTGCACTCACTCAATTTATGCGCTTTTTTAGCCCTTTGCTCAAGGTTTTTGGCGTTTTATCTGCTTTTTCGGTCATTTTGCCTGTTTTGGCAGATACGACCCAGGTAGATGCCGACATACAAAAAATAGTTTCAGAGATATCACCCGAACGTATCCAGCGCTCTATTTACGTTCTAGCTAGCTTTAAGACCCGCCATACGCTGTCGGATCCCCTTCCAAGTGGTGATGGGATAGGTGGCGCAGCTTCATGGGTTAAGGCTGAATTTGAGCGTATATCGGCTAGTACGGGTGGAAGATTGCGGGTAAAGACAGATACATTCACTCAACCCATCTTTCTTCCAAGGGTGCCTCATCCCGTTGAGTTGATTAATATTGTGGCAACACTGCCAGGATCTGACCCTAGTGCCCAGAACCGTGTATATGTTGTTAGTGCTCATTACGATTCCTGTAATCGTAATATATTAGATACTACAAATTCTGCACCTGGTGCAGATGATGATGCATCAGGTGTTGCGGCTGTTTTAGAAATGGCACGCGCGATGTCGAAATACGAATTTCCAGCAACAATCGTTTTTATGGCGGTTGCTGGCGAAGAGCAGGGTCTTCTTGGTTCTGGTCATTGGGCTGAAGAGGCTAAGCAAAACGGGGTTCACATCGAAGGAATGCTCGACAATGATATTATAGGAAATTCGAAATCACAGTCAGGAAAAATAGATCGCAATTCGGTACGTTTGTTTGCTGAAGGTGTTTCACCTCAAGTTAAGCCTACAGATGAGTTGCTAGAACTTATCCGTACGGGCGGAGAAAACGATTCTCCTACACGACAGCTTGCGCGTTTTATACGTGATACCGCTAAAATATATGTACCAGATATGTCAGTACATGTTATTTTCAGAGCAGATCGCTATTTGCGTGGCGGTGATCATCAACCCTTTTTACAACGTGGATATCCTGCAGTACGCTTTACTGAACCTGCAGAAAACTATCATCATCAACATGAAGATTTAAGAGTAGTAAATGGTGAGCTGTATGGTGACAGACCAGAATTCGTAGATTTTTCCTATGTAGCTCAGGTTGCACGAATTAATGCTTCATCCCTCAGTGTGCTAGCGCGTGCACCTGCAGTTCCTAAAGGAGTTCAAATTGAGACAGCACGTTTAGAAAACGATACGACACTGCGCTGGCTTCCTAGCACAGAGGCAAACTTAGCAGGGTATAGAATTGTATGGCGTGAAACTACATCTCCTTTTTGGGAGCATTCCTTAGATATTCCTGCTAGCGTAAATCGCAAAACAATCGAAGGACTTTCTAAAGATAATGTCATTTTTGGAGTACAAGCATTTGATACTGCTGGGCACGTTAGTCCTGCAGTATATCCTAGACCACGTCGCACCCTGTGAGCCAATCGGTAGAAATTTCAGATTTATTTGGTAATCCTTCAGAAGCTGCAGAAACAATTGAGTTTCGTCGTAGCTTAAAGGCAACGCGCTATCGTATTACTTTAAAAAAGGATGGTACGGTACTAGCTACAATTCCTGCGCGAGGATCAGAGCGCGAGGCAAGAAACTTTGTTGAGTCGCAGAAAGGCTGGCTTGAAAGAGCAAGACAACGGCAACTTAAAAAACCACGAACGGAGGAAGTGTGGACAATAGGTACCTTTGTTTTATGGAGAGGTGAAATGACACAGATTCGTTTAGCCGCGGAAGCGCCACCAGCGGTGTGTTTAGCCTCCGACGTTTTTCGTGTATATAAGCTAGAGGGTAATTTAAAGCCTACGTTAGAAGCTTCGTTTGCAAGAAAAGCGCGTCATGAGTTACCTCCAAGAATGTGGGAGTTGGCTGTGTTAACTGGAGTTGATGCAAAGCAAGTGACCGTTCGAAATCAAAGATCTCGTTGGGGATCGTGTTCTTCCACGGGTACTATTTCACTGAACTGGAGACTTGTTCAAACTCCTGATTTTGTTCGCGATTATATTATATATCACGAACTCATGCATCTTAAAGAGATGAATCACTCGCAGCGTTTTTGGGACCGTGTCAAAGAAGTATGTCCTACCTGGGAAGAAGCTGAACGCTGGATTAAACAAAACGGTTCTCTGGTTGGCTTGTAAGCCAATTTAAAAATCCTGTAACTCTACCTCAAATACAAGTGTAGCACGAGGTGGTACGGTTGGTGGTTTTCCTTTTACACCATACGCTAACCAATAAGGAACAATTAACGTACGTGCCTCACCTTTTTTCATACGAGGTATCGCATCTTCCCATCCTGGAATAACACGTCCTTCGCCAATTCTGAAATTTAGCGATGCGCCACCTTGGTAAGAACTATCAATTGCACTACCGTCTAATAAACGTCCTACATAGTGAACACTAACCATGTCACCAGAACGCGGTTTTTTATCACCCGTTCCAAATTTGCGGATAATGTAGCGTAGCCCAGAGGGAAGTTTTTGTGCTGTTGGATATAGGCGATCGATTGTGAGAGAGTCTTCTGTCGAAAGCTGTGGATTGTTTTCAGCCATAACCGCACGCATAGCTGAATTAATGGGTTCATCATGAGTTTTGACTTCAAAAATACCCGAGCGAACAACCAATGCTAATGTGATGAGGAGAAAGCCAAAAAGTAAAAGAACAAAAAAGCTACGAATGGGTGAAGACTGCGACATAAGTTTACAGCAATGGTTAGAAGTGAGCGTGAATATTAATTAATAGCAGCTAATCAATAAGGCAACTCTACCAAAGTAAAAGTTTGCATTACTATTTTCATTTATATGCTCTTTAGTTGTGGCAATTGATCAATCAGAAGAATCAGCTTCGCTTGCAATTCAAGTTAGTGGACTAGTTAAAAACTACGGCCAAGTGCAGGCGCTTAAAGGAATAGATCTTTCAATTAAAAAGGGAGAGATGTTCGCTTTGCTTGGACCTAATGGAGCTGGTAAAACAACTTTATTTTCAATTTTAGCAACGCTTCGTTCACCAAGCAATGGATCGGCACGTGTTTTAGGTAAAGATGTAGTGAGTGAACGTGATGCTGTAAGACAGTCCATGGGAATTGTTTTTCAGGAGCCTGCCATTGAGAAGCGTCTATCTGGACGTGAAAATTTGGAACTCATGGGACTTTTCTATGGGCTTTCAATCGCTAAATCTAAGTTAAGAGCAGCAGAACTGATTACAGAACTTGGCTTAGAAGAAGGAGCAGATCGTCCTTCTGAAAGGCTTTCAGGTGGTCAAAGGCGCAAATTAGAACTCGCACGTGCTTTAGTCACGGATCCAGGCATTTTGTTTTTGGACGAAGCTACGTTAGGTTTGGATGTTGATGCCCGACGTGCTTTTTGGAGCCATATTAAAACTTTAACACAAACAGGACGTACCGTTTTCTTCACCACGCACTACATGGAGGAAGCTGAAGTTGCTGATCGCATCGCTTTAATTGATTCAGGAAGTATTGTTGCATTGGACACACCGCGTGCTCTTAAGGCTAGACTTGGTGGTGGTGTTATAAAACTTAACACCGAAGATGATGTTAAAGCAAAACAGTGGCTAGAGCAGCATGGCTATACCTGTGAAAAAAATTCTAATGAATTAATGTTAATTCATCCAGATCCAGCGTCAGTTGTTCCAGAACTTATGCGTAATTTAAATGTTAAGGTTCAACGCGTTGAAGTGCATGAACCAAGTTTAGAGGATGTTTTTATTACGCTCACTGGTCGTAAATTAGGCGGTGAAGCGGCAGGCGCAGATAGCCGTCCTAAGGGAGGAAAGTGGTCATGATTCGTGGTATATACGCAATTGTTCTTTTAGATTTAAAACGTGCATGGCTTGATCGGGCCCGTCTTTTGGCTGGTCTTGCTCAACCGCTTTTATACTTATTTGTGTTTGGAGCGGGCATTGGAGCTAGTTCACAGCAGGGTGCAGCTGATTACCGCAGATATATTTTTCCAGGAGTTTTAGGACTTTCTCTTCTTTTCTCTGCTACGTTTGCAGCAATCGTGATCGTGTTTGATAGGCAAATTGGATTTTTTAAATCCGTACTCGTTTCACCTTTACCACGCTATGCAATTGCGTTTGGTAAAATTTTATCAGGTGCGATTCAATCATTTGTTCAGGGTGCGATTGTTTTACCTTTTGCTCCACTGGCAGGCGTAACTATGAGCATAGGCTCATTTTTCGAATTGGTTGCTGCTATGGCCTTAGCTTCACTTACTTTTTCTGCATTAGGTGTTGCTGTGGCATCTCGTTTTTCGTCAGCCACCGTTTTCCCTATAGTCAGCAACGCACTCATACTCCCCATGTTTTTTCTTTCGGGAGCTATGTATCCTCTAAAAAATGCACCGCATTGGATGCAAATAGTTACACACTTAGATCCCGTTGCGTATGCCGTAGATCTTATGCGTGGATCAATTTTAGGGGTATTTTATTTTAACCCAACCCTATCTATATCTGTCCTCGTTTTATTTGTAAGCTTCGTTTCTTGGTCTGCGGTTAATGTATTTAAACGCGGTGAAGACGACTCAAGTTTGGGAGCCACTCAATTTAACTGGAGAAGATAATTCTTAAGCTAAAATTAGCTTAAGAATGAACAGATATATTCACAAAGACCGGATTTAACAGTGATGTTAAATCCGCTTTTACCTGGGACATCAAAATACGTGCCGCTACTGTAAGTAGATTCGCTTGTGGATCCGTCTAGTTTTACTACACATTCACCGCTAATAATCTCCATGCGTTCAGGAGCTCCCGTTGTAAAATAGTAGGTACCTGGACGAATAAGTCCTAACGTTTTCTTTACGTCTCCTGGAAGTAATACTGTGTGGCTTACCACACCACCATCAAAATAGACGTTAGCTTTTGCTACGACTGTAACGCCATGGAATTGAGTAGGAATATTAGACATGGTGAATATAGAACAAGCCAAAGAGATGGGGTTAACTCGTCTTTATTGCAAGTATAGAGCTAAATAAAGCTGAAGTCTTTTGTAGTTACGACTTCGCAAACACGCAAAAGTCTGACAGAACATATTGCATGAAAGTAATGAAAAAAACCCTTATCGTACTTAGTTTTGTTGCCAGTGCTCTTTTTACATTCGCGCAAACACCAGCCAATACCAAGCGTGCAGATGTAACGCGCGGTAATTTTCTTAGCGTACAAGCTTTTGATATTAATCATGCGATACCCGAGCCTCCTAAAGATGGATCTCTTGCTGCATCTGCTGATTTAGAAACAGTATTGCGCGTTCAGGCTACGAGAACAGAAGAGCAAATTGCTTGGGCTAAAACTGTAGATAAAAATAGTTTATACATGTATCAGTCAGTATTGGGCGATTGGTTTACAAAAGAGAATGCACCAATCACGGTCGCTTTGATTAGATTAGTTGAGCAGGATACCAATGGGCTTAGCTTACGAATGAAAGCATTGTACAAACGTCCTCGTCCTCCAACCGTTAGCAGCCAAGTGCAGCCCTGTGTAGCTGTTCCTTTTTCTGGTAGCTATCCCAGTGGACATTCTTTTCAAGCCTATGCGCGTGCTGCTGTTTTAGCTGAAATTTTCCCAGATAAAAGAGACGCCCTCTTTTTAAGAGCTCATGAAATAGCCTGGGGTCGTATTATTGCTGGAGTGCATTTTCCAACTGATATTGAAGGAGGCCGTTTATTTGCTGAAGCACTCATGAAAGAAATGCTCAAGAATCCACAATTTATAGAACAAATTAATAAGGCCCGTACAGAGGTAGCTCCTTTTCTAGTTAAGAAAGCTGCTTAAGATTTTTATGCCAGCAACGCTTGTCATACTAGCAGCAGGAATGGGCTCTCGTTATGGTGGATTAAAACAAATTGATCCTGTAGGGCCCAGCGGAGAGACCGTACTCGATTATGCTGTTTTTGATGCGCTTAGATCGGGATTTAATCGAATCGTTTTTGTTATTCGTAAAGATATCGAAGAAGCCTTCCGATCAAGTGTTGGTTCTAAATACGAAGGTAAAGTAAAAGTAGATTATGTATTTCAGGATCAAAACGATTTGCCTGCTGGATTTTCTGTAACGACTGAAAGACTAAAACCATGGGGCACAGGTCATGCGGTATGGTGCGCTAGACATGCCGTCAACGAGGCATTTGCTGTTATTAATGCAGACGATTTTTATGGTAGAGATGCTTTCCAAAAACTAGGAGATTTTCTTAGCGCATCTCAGAATGCTGTATCCTCAGCTCATTTTGCCATTATTGGTTTTAAGTTGAAGGACACATTATCAGAGCATGGAGCCGTTGCTCGTGGTGTATGTACTGCTAATCAGTCGCAGCTAGTTTCCATTGTAGAAACAACGGGTATACAAAAAGCAGATGTCGGTAGTGGTAAGAAATTTTCTGGTGAAGAAATCGTATCTATGAATTGTTGGGGGTTTACACCAACTCTATTTAGCTTATTGGATGTAGAGCTTAAGGCTTTTTTAAAGCTCAACGGTAGTAATCCTAAAGCCGAATTTTACTTACCGGTAACCATATCTGATATGGTTAATAACAAATTAGCTCAGGTGGATGTTTTTACAGCTCAAGCGACTTGGTTTGGCGTGACATTCAAAGAAGACAAGCCTCGGGTTCAGAGCGCTATTAACGATTTGGTTAATCGAGGCGAATATCCTAAACGTTTATTTTCCTAAATTTATGAAATTTTCGAATGCTGCTTCAGATGTTTATGTGCCGTCAGGAAATAGTCCTGAAATCGCGCTTAAGCAAACGACACATTTATGTATCGCAGCACATCAAGATGACATTGAGATCATGGCATATTCTGGAATTAGCGAATGCTATGAGAGCAACACCAATCACTTTACAGGTGTTGTCGTCACCAACGGATCCGGTTCTCCAAGAACAGGCGATTTTGCTGCAATGACAGATTTGCAAATGCAGCATGTTCGTAAAGAAGAGCAGCGTAAGGCAGCAGATATTGGAAAGTATAATTTACAAATTCAGTTAGCTCATCCTAGTTCAGATGTTAAAGCAGTTAGGCATGCAGGTGTAGCATCAGATCTAAATACAATTTTTTCGGGCTGTTCACCAGAGGTTGTTTATTTACACAATCCAGCAGATAAGCATGAAACACACATTGCTGTATTACTGCGTTGTATCACTGCTCTACGTTCACTTCCCGCATCACTGCGTCCTAAAAAAGTTTTAGGCTGTGAAGTATGGCGTGATCTCGATTGGTTAGCTGATTCAGCAAAAGTAGGTTTAGACGCTAGCCAAAAGCCAGATATGGCTGCAGCACTTCTCGAAGTATTTGAGTCTCAGATTAAGGGAGGTAAGCGTTATGATTTAGCTGCACTTGGACGGCGTGTAGCTAATGCCACATTTCATACATCGCACCAAACCGATAAAGTTTCAGCAGTCGTTTGGGCTATGGATTTAACTGCAGCGGTTAATGATCCATCCATGACGCTTGAAAGTTTAGTAAGCGCACACATCGATGCTTTTAAAAACGATGTGACTTCAAGAATAGCGAGATTAAGCGGCTCTTAAAGGGGTGGATTATTTCATAGTTTTTAAGTTAAATAAGCCTTTTATACATAATAAATGTATAATTGATGCATATATAAAACACTGCTATCCAGTAACTTATAAAAACTTAATAAAGTTTTCTTAGTTCTTAAAATAGTTGGCAGCGTTCGTGCTATATAGGGCTAGTAACGGATTAATAACCCTTACACACAAAACCTATAAACTAAGAAAACTAACTATGAAATCACTTACCAAACTCGCAGCACTCGCATCACTGCTTTCAGTTGTGCCTGCTTTTGCTCAAGTTAAAATAAACGACACCCTATCCGTGACAGGTTGGTCCGTAGGTTCTTATCAGTACACAAAACCTAACACGGGTTCCTACACTGACTCCTTTAATGTGGATGCTGCACTTTTACAGGCAAACATCACTCCTACTAAGAATTTAACAGGTGTATTTAGCACTTACTATAGACCATCATCAGAAGGTGGAGCCGCTCCAAGTAGCGATGTAACTTTGCTCGATGCTTACTTTTCCTATGATACAGGAACAGGTGCAGTTATATCAGCTGGAAAATTCTTAAGTTACCTAGGGTTTGAGTCATTTTATCTGAACCAAGATAACATGATTACTCTCGCTAACCAACAATTCTTAGCGCCAATTCCTGGATATCATGAAGGCGTAAAATTAGATTATACAGTCGATAAAACAACTACTGTAGGTGTAGCTGTAGTTGATTCACTGTATCAGAAACCTGGATATAATTATACTGAAGGATCTGGTAGTCTAAAGCATCAAGCGGGTTTTGAAGGCTATTATCAGTATACTGGTATTACAAATCTTACGCTTTGGGCAGGTGTAGGTTATGAAACACTTACAAAGCCTGGTTTTGATACTGGTGGTGTTGTTGCTCCTCACGGTGCAGCTGTTACCGTTTACGATGTCTGGGGAACTTACCAGATCAACAAAGCTTCAGCTTTATCAGCCGAAGAAATCTACAAAGATGGCGGCAAGGGTAATACTGGATCAAATTGGTTGCTCTATTACAGCTATGCATCCAGCGATAAAACAACAACTTACTACGGTTTAAGTGGCGAAAAAGTACAAGATGGACCTAGCTATGTAAAATATAGCATCAGCCCAACTTATGCGCTTACAGCTAACTTATCGCTACGTGCACAGGCTTCATATACGACCTACACAAATGATAAACCAATCACTAGTGCTACATTCTTAGGCGCAGAATTCCTATTCAAATTCTAATCTTATTTTAGGTTACAACACACACACTAAGGAGGCCTTTTGTAAGGCCTCCTTTTTTAATGACCATATCCGTTGCATACCTGATAAAATGCTGTGATAAAGAGTATATGTACCGAGTCATTCATTTTGTTTTAGCTACTGCACTTTGCCTCATTGTTTCGGGGTCACTTAACGCGCAACAATTAGATTTAAAGATAAGTAATTCAGCAGTAAGAAAACAGGTTATAAGTATCATAGATGGTCAACTTAAGGCATTTAGAGAACACAATTTAGATTTAGCGTTTTCTTTCGCCTCAAAATCTCTGCGTAGTCATCTACCACAGGCGGTATTTATGAGTGTTACCAAACAGAATTATCCGGAAATTTGGATGAATAAATCAGGTGACTTCGGAATCGTTAAAGACAATCAACAGCGAAGTACGATTCAGGTCAGGGTAGTTGCGCAAGATGGTTCTAATGCTTCTTACGATTACGATCTCGTTTTTGAGGATGGTTCGTGGAAAATACAGGGAATTCTTAGACATCAGCAGAAAAAGACCCCTGCGGCATAAGATTTAAGCCTTTTCATAGCTAAGCACTGTTCAAAAGGTTGCAAAGTACTCGATTACAGGGGAGTCTTAACTTCCTTCTGATCTAGGACAATATGTTAAGAAAGTTTATAGCGAAATTACGCGACACGTTTACATCTTCACCAAAGCCCAAAACTTTTGTTGGAAAATCGGATACTTCACGTCCTTCGCATAAATCACATCGACCTCATAGCCAGAAACAGGGAGCTAAATCAGAATATAGGCCAAAACAGTCCCAAGGTGGATATTCTGGTTCTCACCGAAATACTGACACGAGGAATCGTCGTCCTGATTACCAGCCAAAATTCAATAAACCTAAGACGGTAGATGAAGAACTACCGCGTGAATCGATAAAACCGCTTGTAGCTGTTAACATTCCAAAAATGGATACAGCGTTCACAAAACTAGGTCTATCTGATGCGCTAGCCTATGGAGTTCAGGAAATGGGTTATACGGAACCTACACCTATTCAGGCTCAGGCAATTCCTGTTGTTTTAGGTGGTGGTGATGTCATTGGCTCGGCTCAAACCGGGACCGGTAAGACTGCTGCTTTTGCTTTACCTATTATTCAAAGGCTTAATTCACACGGTAAGTTAAGATGCTTAGTTTTGGAACCTACCCGTGAATTGGCACTTCAAGTTGAAGAGTCATTTCAGAAATTCGCTAAATTTACAGATTTACGAGTAACCATTGTGTACGGTGGCGTGGGTTATAATAAGCAAATGCTAGATTTGAAAAAAGGAGTAGATATACTAGCCGCAACTCCAGGACGTTTGTTAGATCACTTAGAACAAGGTAATTGTAATTTAGATAATATAGACATTTTGGTTTTAGATGAAGTTGATCGTATGCTTGATATGGGCTTCCTGCCGGACGTTAAGCGTATTGTACAAAAATGCCCTAAGAATAGGCAGACCTTATTTTTTACAGCAACACTACCTCCAGAAATTGAACAACTCGCAAGTTGGGCATTACACAATCCGGTAAAAGTAGAAATTGGTCGTCAGCGCTCTGCTGCAGAAACGATCGCTCATGCGTTTTATCCAGTAGTAGCTTCACAAAAATTTGATCTTTTAGGACTCTTGTTGGAAAAAACTGAATTTAAGAGCCTGATTATTTTCTCTAGAACACGGATAGGCGCAGATCGAATTGCTAGCCGTCTTCAGGCAATGGGACATACAGTTGGTGTTCTACACTCTGACCGTAGCCAACGTGAGCGCGTTGAAGCACTAGATGGATTTAAGAGTGGAAAATTCCAAGTTTTAGTAGCAACTGATATAGCTGCACGTGGACTTGATATTGCTGGAGTGACCCATGTCATTAATTATGACGTACCAGAAAATCCTGAGGATTATGTTCACCGTATTGGAAGAACAGGTAGAGCTAGTCAATCAGGCGACGCTTATACATTAGTCACTGAGGATGATGTTCGTGATGCACGCAGTATCGAACGATTTATTGGAGCTAAAATTGAGCGTAAAAAAATAGAAGGATTTAATTATATCTATTCTGCTTTATTTGATGAAAAGAATATAGCTGATGCTGCACCTAAGCCACAAAGCCGTTTGCATCGCGGTATGCGGCGCTAAAATATAGAAATTGGTCGCTGCACCTATTTCTTGTTGTATGGTAAGATTGTAATTTTCTTATGCCTGTTAAACTAGACATTCCTAACGGACAATTCGCTGCATATATATTCGATCTTGATGGTACTCTAATAGATACCATGCCTCTGCATTATAAGGCTTGGGATAAAGCAATGCGGCTTGCAGGTTTAAAAACTCAACTCGATGAGGATCTTTTTTATTCTCTAGGTGGTGTACCAACAATCCGTGTCGCACAACTTATTGCTGAACATTATAATTTAACGATCGATCCAATTAAAGTTTATCACGAAAAAGAAAAATTTTTCTTAGAAATACATACCCAAGCTCAGTTGATTGATGAAACGGTAGCTTTTGCAAAAAAAGTACATAAAACGCATCCAATCGCTGTCGCTTCGGGCGGAACAAAAGACGTGGTCTTTAATTCGCTTCAATCAGCAGGCCTGAAGCATATGTTTGAAGTTATCGTGTGTGCTGACGATGTTACGCACGGAAAGCCAGCACCAGATATGTTTTTATTAGCTGCAAAGCTCTTAAATGTTGAGCCAACACAGTGTCTTGTTTTTGAAGATGCAGAACCTGGAATTAAAGCGGCGTATGCTGCTGGCATGCAGGTTGTAAGAGTTGATAGTCGTATAAAATAATTTCTAAAAATAGAACAAAGTTTGGCCATTAGGCTTTTTTATGTTCTAGTACATCAATGGACTTTAAGGCATTGGCGAATCCGCTCGTTTTAAATCAGCCGGTTTACGAACCAGGTAAACCCATAGAGGATGTTGCACGCGAATTGGGATTAGACCCAGCAGGTATCATCAAATTAGCATCAAACGAGAATCCATTTGGGCCTTCACCTAAAGCAGTCGATGCAGCAGTTAAAGCGTTACAGCATGGAGAATTGTATCCAGATGGGGGCTGCTTTGCTTTAAGAAATAAGTTAGCAGCTAAACTTAATTTTAAATCTGACGAAATTATTGTAGGTAATGGCTCTAACGAAATTCTAGAATTATTAGGACATGCATTTTTAAAGGCGGGTGATGAAGTGGTTATGGGAGCCCCCGCATTTGTTGTTTATAAATTAGTAACGTTGCTCTTTGGCGCCCGTGCTATTGAGGTTCCATTAAACAACTACACGCATGACCTGCGTGCCATGGCGTCTGCGATCACTGCAAAAACAAAAATGGTTTTTGTTGCTAGCCCCAACAATCCTACTGGTACTACAAATACGGAAGAAGAGCTAACGGCTTTTATACGTGCTGTTCCCGATCATGTAATTGTAGTTTTTGACGAAGCTTATGCAGAATACCAAGTAAAAGCTCCTGATTTACGACCTTTAATACGCGAAGGTAGAAAAGTCATATGCCTTAGAACGTTTTCAAAAATATATGGGTTAGCATCCTTGAGGGTAGGTTATGGCTATGCTGCTCCAGACTGTATCGCATTACTTAACCGTGTTAGACAGCCTTTTAATGTGAATGCGATAGGTCAAGCTGCAGCGGTAGCAGCACTGGATGATGACGCGTTTATGAATCAATGCGTAAGAGATAATTTATTAGGACTAAAGCAACTCGAGGATGGTTTTAAAGCACTCGGCCTTGAATTCGTTCCTAGTGCAGCCAACTTTATCTTAGTTAAAGTTGGTCAAGGAGCAGCAGTATTTAGTGCCCTTCAGACAAAGGGTCTAATCGTAAGACCTCTTGCTCCCTATAAATTACCTGAGTGGATACGAATTACAGTAGGCACAAAAGAGCAGAACGAAAAAATACTGCAGGCTTTAAAAGAAGAAGTTAAATAGCTTTTTCTATAGGCATAAAAATAGCGGCATTTTATATGCCGCTATAGAGAAAGTACTTTAATTAAGTCTTACTTAATTTCGTAAATTTCAACTAAGCCTTCGCCTGTGGTACCTGCTGCACCTGCGACATTAACAGTATATGCTCCAGGAGGTAGGGTAACCAGTAATGCTGAATCACCGAATGGATACATCATTGGGAAAGCGCCGACATAGTTTCCTGCATTATTAATAGCATCGTTATTATTCCATCCAGCATTAGATAAAATCTGTGTACCTTTTGTATCATAGAGGCTTACGACAGTATTTTTTAATGCATTACGTACTCCGTAGCCACCTAAGCTAGGTCCAACGCCACGAATTAAAACTTCTTCTGAGGTAGGTCCTGCAACTACAAACCCAGCGGTAAGAGTATTACCGCCTGTATAGACATAAGCACGGCCTGAAATATTTGTCATAGCCGAAGCAGGTGTGCCGTTATCTGCATCATAGAGCTCTGCAAGTGCAGTGCCTGTAGCAGTACCAGCTGCGGTAATGGTAGCTGTATAGGCTCCACTTGCCAGTGATTGAAGTAATGCTGTATCAGTAGACTTAAGATTGGTGAACGGGAAAGCCCCTACTTGTGCTGCCGCGGTTACAAGTGCTGGAGCACCACCCCAAGCAGAATTTGTAGCAATAACTTTTTGATTATTGCCATAAAGAGTAAGTGTTGGTGTTGCGAGTGGGTTACTTACTCCAAAACTTGAAAGAGCAGGACCTGCACCACGAATTAAAATTTGTTTCGATGCGGTGCCTTGAGTAACAAAGCCAACCGTTAATACATCGCCATTTGTTCCAACCATTCCTTTTACAGATAGGTTTAATAAACGCGCATTAGTTGTTACATTTAGATTTGCAGATTCTTCAGCAATAACCGTTGTGCCACTTAGAACTTCTGCGATGTAGTTTCCAGCTGCTGTTGGTCCAGCTGAATTTAAGGTTAGTGTTGATGAAGTAGCTCCAGAAATCGCACGGCCATTAAATAACCATTGATAGGATGAACCCGCAGGAGCTTTCACTGTTAGGTTTACGTTGGTGCCGGTATTTACCGTCTGGGTGGCAGGACCAGAGATTGATGAAGCACTAGCAACTGTAGCTACAGATAATGTAGCAGCATTCGACTTAACAACACCTGCAACGTTGTAAACTTCGACTTGATATGATCCAGCATCAGTAAGTTGCGCTGCATTTAATGTGTACGTTGCAGAATTTGCACCGCGAATTGCCGAGCCATTTTTTAACCACTGGTAATATGGAGTAGGTGTTCCTGTCGCTGTAGTAGCGAAGGTAACAACTGCACCTACGGTTGCTGATTTTGAAACTGGTTGTGTAGTAATTACTGGTGCAACTGATCCCGCTGGAGGAGTGGGTGAGGTAAAGGGAGCATAACCTAAATCAAATATTAGATTTCCTAAAATCTGAGGACCCGAGTATGGCAGATCTTTTAGATCTACATTGGATGCAGGTACGGGAGCTGAGTTTGTAGTTACAACAGGTGTGCTAGGGGTAGCGAAAGCCTGTAAGTCACTGCTTGCAGTTGTATCCGATGCGTGAGCGGCTTCAATTGCTAAGCAAAGTACAAAAGCAAACGAAACTAAGAAACGTAGGTTCTTCATGATAATGAAATTAACGTTAAACTAAGGGGGTGGTTAACTAGGCTATAAATAATGTAAATTTAATATAACGGATCAAGTTTCTAAAATAACGTAACTTGTTATATTGTAATGCCTTTAGTGATATGGGCAGGCCCCATTATTGTATAAGGTCAGATACTACGTTTAGCTGCGGCACGTGCCAAACGGTCATTAATTGCCAGAGCCAGTCCATTTCCTGGAGCTTTTTCTACGTAAATTCTAGACCAAGTTCCTGAATCAAGAGCGCGCAGTTTGGAAAATAAATGACGTGCTGTCTCTTTTAGATCCCCAGACTTACTTAAATAAAAACTATTTTTTGTAAGTTTACCTTTCGGTTTTTTTATAAAAAGCCACGCCTCGTTTGGAGAGCTTGTGCGTGCAGAAGAAAGGGTTAAACGATTTTTAAGTATTAAAGGGGTATGCGGGCTATAGTGATTTGTGAGGAGCCCTGGTGCGACGTGATTTTTATGAGACGATGTTTTTTTAAGAACTCGGCCAATTTTTTTCTTAAGCACAAGTTCGATCGCTTTTTTAGTAATGCCGCCCGGTCTTAAAATTGTAGGCTTAGAAATGTTTCTAAGATCTAAGATCGTAGATTCAACTCCAACTTTTGAAGCTCCGCCCTCTAAAATATAACGTATTTTGTTTCCTAAATTATTTAAGACATGCTCTGAAGTGGTTGGGCTAACATACCCAAATGGATTTGCACTCGGAGCGGCTAGAGCAAGACCCGACTTCTTGAGCAATTTTCTAAACGTAGGATGAGATGGAATTCTTACAGCGACAGAAGGAAGCTCAGAGGTAACAATCGCTGGAACGCAGGGTTTCTTTGGAAGTACGAGTGTTAGGGGTCCTGGCCAAAAGGCTTTAGCTAGTTTTGCTACTAGCGGATTTGTCTCTGCGATTTTTTCTAAATCACTTACTGAATAAACATGAACAATCAGAGGGTCGTTCGTAGGTCTGCCTTTAGCCTCAAAAATATGACGACATGCTTTGGCATTAAGTGCATCAGCAGCTAATCCATAAACGGTTTCAGTTGGTACAGCAACAAGACCGCCCTGTTTAAGTATACGCGCAAGAAAACCAATATTTTTTTCGGTTCCAGGATAGATACGGGCAGTAGACTTTGTTTTCTGAGTCATCTGTATTTACCAGTACAAAAAAAAGGCCGGAGTCGTTTAGACTCCAGCCTAGAAAGTGATATCAACCTCAGGGTGACTCAGAGGTGAGTCAACATGTTGCGTGATTTCTTTATAGTACGAGTAATCGCGCGTTGGTTTTTAGCTGTCAGACCGGTGTACTTACGAGGAAGTATCTTGCCTGTGTCTGTAACGAAACGAACCATTAGTTGAGGCTGTGTAAAAAGATACTCTGCTGGCGTAGGAGTCTGCTGCTTTTGCTCGGTAGTGCTCATGTTAGAAATGGAGGGTAGATCGTGCCTGTCTGTGCGCTCGTGTCAATGCTTCAAAAAATAGACCTTTTGAACGCTTAGTAATACCAGCCAACCCCCTTGACTTAAAAGTATACACATTGTATATACATTAGCTATGAAAACCTCGGTTCAAAAGTGGGGTAATAGTCTCGGATTACGTATTCCTGCGGCAGTTGCACGCTCCCTTGATCTGAAAGTTGAATCAAAGATAGATCTACAGATTGAAGAGGGTAGAATCATTCTTACACCCCAAAGAAAGAAGAAGCAGTATGAGCTATCTGCACTTCTCGAGCTGGTAACACCTGATAACCAGCCGGGTAGAAATGTATTACCCGGCACCAGTAATAAAGATATTTGATGAACCCATCTGACTATTTACCTAAATCTGCTGACTTGGTTTGGGTTGATTACAACGCACCAGTACAGCATGAACACAAGGAACATCTCCTAGCTCTTGTAGTTTCAGAACAGCGTTATAATTCAAAAACAGGTCGTGCGATTATCTGCATAGTTACGAGTGACGCAAAAGGATATCCTTTTGAAGTAATGCTATCTGAGTCGTGCAATATAAAGGGAGTTATTCTTTCTGATCACGTACGCACAATAGATTGGCAGACCTGTAAACTGACTCATGCAGGTACAGTTGATCATCTCACTTATGATGAAGTAGCAGGAAAACTTGCTGCAGTACTTGGTGTGTAAGCTTTGGTGCCCCCGCCCAGAATTGAACTGGGATCAGACGTTTAGGAAACGCCTGCTCTATCCATTTGAGCTACGGGGACTTTAACGCAGGACTTTAGCTTGATCGAACAGGTATGCTAAAGTCCAGTTTCTAGGTGAGTAATTACAGACTCTTACCGATCGCTTTTTCTAATGGTTTACGCATCAGCGTGAAAGCGACACCAGTAGAAATTCCGATAGTAGCTAACATTAAGAAATAACGTTCTTTAGGCATTGTTTCATAGAAAGTGCCTAGGTAGCCAGTTAAGTAATTACCAAAGAAATTAGAAAGGTACCAAAGACCCATCATCATAGAGACGATTTTTTTAGGTGCTACTTTAGTCACTAACGATAATCCAACAGGTGATAAATAGAGTTCACCAATCGTTGCTAAGAAAGTAGTAGCAACTAACCAGAGGACATTGCCTCGTGTTCCTTCAGGAACAAAATGAGCTGCGATAATCATGACTAGAAACGCAGATCCAATGAGATAGCATCCAATACCAAGTTTGCTTACGCTGCTCGGCTCTTTCTTCTTTTTTGATTGGCCAATCCAGAACCAGCTTAGTGCTGGAGCGAATATAAAAATCATCGCTGGGTTAAAAGATTGAAACCAAGTAGAAGGAATCGTGAAGAGCCCGAATACATTCCAGTTCGTTCTCTCATCTGCCCAAAGTTGTAAGGTATTGCCCTGCTGCTCGTAGACAGCCCAGAAGCAAATATTTAGAACGCACATGATCATGAGTGATCCTACAGCGATCCAATCTTGACGTGTGAAAGGAGCATTCGCTTTTTTATGGGCTTCGTGATCGTCCTTATGAATAGGAGCTGGTTGAGGTACAAGACCACCTGCAAAGTAGTAAATAGCTAGGCCGATTAACATACCAACTCCAGCCGCTGCAAATCCCCAGTGCCAACCCACTACTTGTCCCAGTGTTCCGCAAACAAGTGGAGATAAGAATGCACCTAAGTTAACACCCATATAAAAGATAGTGAATGCTCCATCTCGGCGAGGATCACCTTCAGGGTATAGTTTACCAACCTGGGTTGAAATATTTGGTTTAAAACAACCGTTACCCAAAACGAGGAAAATGAGAGCTATTAAAAAAGCTTGTTCACTTGCCATTAAGAAGTGACCAATCGCCATTAAAATTCCTCCAATATAAACGGTTTTATATTGGCCTAAGATTCTGTCTGCCAAGAGACCTCCTAAAAAGGGAGTGAAGTAAACAAATGCAGTATAAAGCCCATAAATTTGGGAACTCATTTGCTGCACACTTAAGTTTCCAAAAATAGAAACGAGTACGTGCTCTAAAGCGGGATATCCCCAGACGATACCGGCTGTGTGAGGGTCAGCGAGTAGATGCTTTGTCATATAAAGGACAAGCAGTGCACGCATTCCATAGTATGAAAAACGTTCCCACATCTCTGTGAAGAACAGGGCGAATAAGCCCGCAGGATGACCAAAATATTCTTTGCCGCTAAAACGGTGGGTAACCCAATTGCGCATACGTCTTAGACAGAACAACTTATTGCCTTACGGCAACGGAAAATAAAAGACTAACCTAGTTACTTTAGCTTCCCGTGTCGTTTTGCGAAGCTGTGCTGCATAGGTCTTCGTAAGCATAAATGATAGCTGCGCTTATTAGAACGATCGCAACAAAGACGCCTACAAGTAAACAAATAAGCCCAAGAATCAAAAATGGGATTGCTAGGAGTATCAGGCCAAACATTTGCCACCACTGAGCTGAAATAACTCGTCTACTTACCTCTAGAGCCGCCCAAAAATCCATCTTCTTATCAATGATGAGTAGCCAAGTAAAAAGGTAAGCTACGCACAGATAAATTCCAGGGATAATAAGTAATATAAATCCAAGTACGGTGAGTGAAGTGCCAACCAAGCCACCTAACATGAGAGGTAAAAATGCCATACTAAAACCACTGAAAGCATCTCCTGCTGTGGTTGGTAGTCCGCGGATCTTTTTTAAATAGTAATATTGTAGTCCACCGCTAAAAACACCGCCTATCACGAGTGATGCAAACATGCCAAGAACGGGGATCGTATTAACAAAAGCCTGAACTATAATCATTAAAAGTGTGGTTCCTAATAGAGGCCAGAAGTTGGCTTTTACTAGTTTCCAGGCGCGGTCGTAACAGGAGCTGATATCAAGTTTCTTGCCACGGCTAATTAAATTTTCAGCAATCTGTTTTGGTTCAAGATGAGCATGCGCTACAGGAGACTCTGTATTAGTTGATACTGGAGGAGTAGCGGATGTAGTTTGATCTGCACCGTGTGGTGAGAAATCACTAAACTCACGTAAAGGCATCCAAGTTAATGACGCTTCATTTTTGGCGAGCGTATCTAAATTTGCTCTACCTGAAGCAATCCAAGCTAATACTTGTTCCTTCGTAACAGGACCGTATTCTTTTCCGTCTCCACCAATGATCGTGTACATGATCATGAGGAAAACACGCCACTACTCAGGCGTCAATGTTTGTAGATTATGCTTTAGGAGCTAGACCCATTGCGCGATTCAGTGCTTTTTCAGCTATCGTACAATCGTAACGGGATTGTAAACGGGATAATTCAGCAGCACGTGCATTGCTTTGAGCGTCCAATAATTCAAACGTTGTAATAACACCGTTTTCGTAACGAGATTTAGCTAGAGCTAAAGCTTCTTCGGCTTCTTTAACGAGCATGTCAGCGCTTTCTATTCTGCTAAGTGCTGCTTTTAAATCGCTAATCGCGTCAGTTACGTCCGTTGCAATAATTCGATTGAGTTCAGCAACCTTTGCTTCAGCAGCACGTAATTGTGCTCGGGCCTCAATTTTTTCGCCCTCGATTTTTTTACCAGTTAAAATAGGTACAGATAAATTAATGCCTCCTTCAAAATATGTGCGGCTTGAGTAGAGATTAGGCATTTGATTATCTTGAACGACAGCAGCTCCTGTTGCGTTTAACACGGGACGATCGTTTTTATTTGCCACCTCAATTTTAAGATTAGCGCTAGAAGCGTAATCTTTAGCTAGTTTCATTTCAGGGCGATTTGCTAAACCTTGAGCAATAGATTCAGCTATACTTGGAATGGTTAATGAATCAGTAAACGAACCATTTAACATGATTGGTACTTGAGGATCTATTCCTAAGAGTTGACGGAATCTCGACTCTTGTTTTTCCAGGGAAGCTAAAATATTCGTTTTTTGATTTTTCGCGTTAGATAAACGAACTTGAGTTGATAATACATCAAAACGAGTTGCTGTACCGCCGCCTAATTTTTGTTCTGATACGCGCTGCGCTTCTTCTAGAGCTTTAATTTCTTCATCTGCTACAGCAACTGAAGAACGAAGCAAAATCACATTGTAGAAGTTTTGGATAACTTCATAGCCTAATTGAAAGCGCGCCTGTTCTAGTGCATCACGTGCTGATATTTCTCCAGATCTAGAAAGCGCTACAACCGCATCTGTTCTGCCAAAGTCGCACAAAAGCTGTTTAGCTGTAATACCTGCACTGTAACTATTGCTAACAGTCTCATATATTGCAGGGAAAGATGGAAAGGAGATATTAGGTCTTAGTGATAGATATGAATACTGAGCATTGACAGAAACATGAAGTAGGCGCTCAGATGCACTTTGCGTAGTACGACCATTAGCTGCATCAATTTCTGCTCTTGCTGCATCAAGACTTGGATATCGCTCCATAACAGAGTTGATGGCTTGACTAAGTGTCATGCCCGATTGGTTGTCTTGAGCGTAGCTTGTTAGGCTTAGTCCAATCACTGATGAAAGTGTAGCTAGTAGAATTCTCATAACAGAAATATTAATGTGATTCGTTTGCTGCTGCTGCTATTTTTGCAGCAGTAGGTTTCTTAGTTTTTCCAGCCAGGAAAATAATAGGAATGCAGATTACTGAAATAATAGATACTGCTCTAAATGCATCGATATAGCTTAATAATTCAGATTGGCGTTGGATTGTGAATTCGAGAATGCCTAAGGCTTTTCTGGATGCCTCCCATGCGCTTACTCCATGAGCCATGAGTCCGTGTGTGATTGAATTGATTCGCGATTCGGTTGCGTAGCTTCCGACGTTCATGTGACTCACAAGAGCTGTGCGGTGAGCCACGATGCGGTGATCAATAAATGTGTTTATTAAGGCAACACCAAATGAACCGCCGACTTGTCGCATCATATTATTTAAAGCTACACCTTGTGGTATATCTTTAACTTGTAAGCCAGACACGGCTAATTGTGTGAGTGGTATTGTCATCAAGCTTAAGCCTATAGCACGTAGGATAACTGGCCAAAAGAACTGGTCTCCATTCGCACTTAAATTTAAGTTCGCGAGCATACCTGCAAAGAGTGCTACAATTAAGAAACCTACAATAATGAGTAGCTGCGATGGTACGCCTTTTGTGAGCAGCTTGCCTATAATTGGGAGTATAATTAAAGCGACACCAGCACCCGGTAAGAAAAGCATACCTGTTTGCATTGCGGTGAAGTTAAGTAAACGCTGCGCAAATACAGGAACTATAAAAACAGTGGAGAATAGTGCAAAGCCTAGTACAAATGTTAATGTCGCAGCAGTAGCTAAGGATCTACTTTTTACTAACACATGTAGATCTACAACAGGATGCTCTGTTTTTAGCTCATGGATAATAAAGCTAATAAGGCATGCTGCTGCGATAAAGGTGAGAACAATAATGTATTTCGCTGAGAACCAGTCTTCTGCTTCACCGCGTTCTAGCACGGTTTGTAGTGCTGCAAGACCTGAAATCAAAAGTCCTATTCCCGTCCAATCAATCGTATGCGTTGCTCTAACATGAGCCGGCTCTTTTACATAAAGGTAAGATAGTACGACGGCCAATATACCGATAGGCATGTTGATGTAGAAAATCCAAGGCCATGAGTAGTTGTCTATTATCCATCCACCTACAGTAGGACCAATAGTAGGACCAATAAAAACACCTACACCGAAAATTGCTGATGCGAAACCTCTTTGCTCAACCGTATATGTTTCAAAAAGAATAGCCTGAGAGGTAGAGAGCAGAGCGCCACCACCAATACCTTGGATAAAACGAAATGCTACTAATTCCCAAAGCGTATGCGCTTGGCCGCAGGCCATCGATGCCAAGGTAAACAGGATTATTGATCCCATATAATAATTTCTTCTGCCAAAAAGCGCAGCAAAGAAACTAGTCATCGGAATAATAATTACGTTAGCGATAGCATATGACGTAACTACCCATGCAACGTCTTCTAAGGTTGCACCAATATTACCGCTGATATTAGTCAGTGCTACATTCACGATGGAGGTATCGATCAATTCAATGATCGCTGCCATGACCACCGTGAAGGTGATAATTATTTTACGAAATCCTGTCTCGGCCATAAAGGGCTATCGTAGACTTGCTTTAAGGTTTTATTTGAACAGCGGCATCTACACTCATTCCGGCTCTGAGTGGATGATCTGGATCTACAGGATCGGTAACGATAATTTTTACTGGAACTCTTTGAGTAACTTTAACGAAATTACCGCTAGCGTTATCTGGAGGTAAGAGTGCGAAACGAGCTCCAGTTGCTGGCGACATCGAATCTACTTTACCGTGAAATACTTTACCAGAATATCCATCGACTGTGAATTCTGCAGGCTGTCCTGCTTGCATGCGTGCAACTTGCGTTTCTTTAAAATTAGCAATTACCCAAGCATTATTATTTGAAGCAATAGACATGAGTGTCTGTCCTGCTTGAACATATTGGCTTGGCTCGATTGCTTTTCGTGAAACGGTGCCGCTAATAGGTGCGGTAATTTTTGTGTAAGAAAGTTCCAGTTGTGCATAGTGAAGATCCGACTCTCTTTGGCGTATTACAGCTTGGGCTTGGCGTACCTGTGATGTTGCTACGGCAACTTGAGTGAATGCAGATTCCGATTGGCGACGAATTGCTTCAAGGTTTGCTTTAGCTAAATCTGCAGCAGCCTTAGAATCACTTAGCTGACGATCGGTAATTGCATGTGTAGCAGCTAGGTTTTGATCACGCGCATAATCTGCTGCTGTTTTTTGTTGATTGATTGAAGCAGTTGCTACGTTTGCTTTTGCAACGGCTGCACTTGCCTTTGCATTCATTAAATTTGCATTTGCTGTTGCTAATGCTGCTTTTGCAGCGCCAACAGCCTCTATAGCAGCTTCAACTTTTAAGTTCGGCTCTCTATTATCAATCTCAACAAGTGTTTGGCCTGCTTCAACGATTTGGTTATCCTTGATTAGGATATTTGTTACATAACCGGAAATACGTGGTAGTACAGGACTGATGTCATTTTCAATTTGGGCATCATCAGTCTGCTCATGATTTAACGTGAAAGTAAGATGACGAACGCCGTAGAAGCCACCGACTAGAACGACAACCGCAGCTATTAATCCAGCAACGGTTTTGCGTTTTTTCATATCCGATTTTGGCGAGTGCGCGCTATGAGTTTGATGCGTCGTTGAATGCGTAGAGCTCATGGAAGAAGAATTAAAATAGTAATTAGGTACCTAATTACCCAAAAAGCAAGTACCTGGGGCTGATTTTCGTGTTAAAACTGGGCTACTAATGCATGAACTATATATAAGTTATTATATAATAACTACTTATATATAGTTTAGGTTCCTGGCTGTATATAGGATACCTGTGAGAATAGCTTACGCTCTAACCCCCGAGGATCTGAATCTACGCGTGCAACGCTGTCAAAAATCATTGTTTGGCGCTTATCTAGATCAAATCTTGGCCAATGTGGTAATGTAGGGGAGGCTGGTTTTCCAGTTCTAGCAAAACTGAGAAAGGCTTCACTGATCATGTCAGCCATATGTTGAGCATATGGGCTCACACCTGTCATAGATTGACCATAATTGATATTATCAAAAGCCAGAGGAACATCGAGTGTATGTGCAGCACGCCATTTTTCCTTATCTACGGGTGATTTCCAATCTAGCTGGTAAAGATAAGTTGCTGCTTTTGCATCACCGGCTCTTCGTTCGGATTCGATAATGCATCCACGCCATGATCTTGCAGCTGTTGATGCAGCAAAAAATACATCACTTGGTGAATATTTCGGATACCAAGAACGGTAGGAGGCAACTATCTGTTTAGGGTCTAATGTGCCAATGAAACTGCCTACGTGATATTTTAATTTATCGGGTACTTGGTCCCAAGATAACTCAAAGGTCGAAGGATCTTTTGAGCCAATCAGATAGGTTGTTTCATCATGAGTGTTTCCCATAATCATGGGAATCGAGTTTCCTAGTTCGGAAGCGTGCGGAGAAAATGGATCGTGCGGCAGAGTAACAGGATCAATAACAGGCGCCCACGTTTCGTTTTGCATCGCTGCAATTAAACTCTGCATGGGAACTTTGCTGAGCTCGTTTAATTGGTTTTTTGAAATATTTAATTTTTTTAAAACACTTAGCGTAGTTTCAGTAGCATGTTCTTGAGTGCGAGCGGTGATTTGTAGCCCACTCATTGTAATCACGCGGTGGAATAAACCCTTCGCTGCTGGCATTGCCATCAGTGTCGCACATTTAGCTCCACCTCCTGATTGGCCAAACAAAGTTATCTTGTCTGGATCTCCACCAAATTCTGCAATATTATCTTTTATCCACTGAAGTGCTAAAACTATATCCAGCATTCCAGCGTTTGCTGTTGAGGGAAAACCTGAATTCTCGATTCCGCCCAAATACAAATAACCAAAACCATTGAGACGATGATTGAGTGTTACTACGACAACATCTCCGCGATTACATAAATTTACTCCGTCGTATAAATTAATATTACTCGACCAACCTGTATAGCCTCCACCGTGTAGCCAAACCATTACGGGCCGTTTACCTTCGTCACGCAAACCAGGTGTCCAAAGATTTAATGTTAAACAATCTTCGCCGACGATATTTTCTAGTTTAGGTCTTGGATAAAAAGAATCTGTATTTGGCCTCTCTAATTTTTGAGGAGCCATTTGACCAAACTCGGATGTTATTTTGGTATCAGACCAGGATTCAGGTGGGCGTGGAGCTTGGAAACGATAGGCTGCTGTAGATGCACCATAGGGTACGCCTTTAAATATACTAATTGATCCGTGGGCGTATCCTCGAATTTTACCATAGGTCGTTGTAGCTAGAGGCCACTCTGTAGCATACCCTTTATCAGCGCGTATAAAATGAGGAATACTAACTGCAGCAGTTGCAGCTGATAGTGTTTTGATAAAAGTGCGACGGTTCATACTAGCTTTGGTATAAAAATTAAACGAACGATTGATCTAAAGGGAGAAGCTTCCATTCACCTAATGCAAGTGTGCCTAGTTCAAGTGACCCAAATTTAGTTCTATGCAGTCCAGTTACCGTGAACCCTTGACTAGCAAACATGCGACGCACTTGGTGATAGCGGCCTTCCATAAGAGTGAGTTCTGCTGTCTTATCATCTAACCAAGTAAGGTCTGCTTTTAAACAAGGATCTTTTTCTTGAGAAAGCATGAGTTTTCCAGAACCAAATACTTCTATCATATTACTGCGTTCATCATCATTGGCGCTACGATCTAAGATAGCGCGATAGACTTTAGGAACCTTATGCTTAGGAGATGTTAATTTATGAACAAGCATTGATTGGTCTGTAAGAAGAATGAGACCTGTCGTATCTTGATCGAGTCTGCCTATACTTGTTACTTGGGGATTACGTTGTTGCCAACGCGTTGGCAGTAAATCGTAAACACGGACTCCTTCATTAATATCATGCGAGCATACGTGGCCTAGTGGTTTATTAAGTAATAAGAGTAAGCCATCTGGGTTATCTAAAGGAAGGTCATCGATCGTTACATCTGATTCATTACAACGTTGGCCAGAGTCATCTGCTTCTACGCCTTTTATTTTTACCCTGCCTTGTTCAATCCACTCCCGAGATTCGCGTCGAGAACAGTAGCCTAAATTAGAGAGTAGCTGATCGAGTCTTCGCATGATTTTATGCGTAGCGATCTTCTGTCCAAGGATCGGCGGTGTTTGAATAGCCACGCACTTCCCAGAATCCTAATTTATCCTCATTTAAAAAAGTAATGCCACTTACAAATTTTGCACCTTTCCAGGCGTAGAGTTTAGGGATAATCACACGAGCTGGTGCTCCGTGTTCTAATGCGAGCGGTTCATCATTGAACGATGTAGCAATGAGTACATCGTCATCTAAACATTTTTCTAAAGGTACGTTTGTTGAGTACCCATCGTTACTTGTGAAATAAACAAACTGTGCCTCCGATTTAGGTGATACGAGTTCGTAAAGGGTAGTGAATGCCACACCTTTCCATTTGCAGTCGTATTTAGACCAAGTTGTTACACAGTGAAAATCACTCACGTCCTCGACTTGAGGGAGATGATTAAAATCATCCCAAGACAAAGTAGAAGGCTTTTCTACTAAACCATTAATGGATAATTTCCACTCACTCAGAGGAATGTTGGGTTGAACTCCAAGGTCTAACACGGGAAAGCCAGTCGTTAATTTTTGTCCTGGCGGTAGACGATCTACAGAACGAATAGCACGAGCTGTACGGCCTAGAGATTTTTGTTTCTCCGCCCACTTCTGTTTAGCTTCTATGTACCGTTCTTTAGACATACGGGTATTTTATATCACAGGCATTAAACCTGCAAGTATAGTAGATCACTCTTCTAGTTGAAGTGCCTCGTTTACAGACTTTCTTCTACGACTATAGTATACCATCATACTGCCTTGATATATAAGAGTAACTAAACCGATGAGTCCCCAAGTAAACGTATTGAGTAGTTTAAGTAGCTGATCATCGGATAATCCTAATTGCTCTTCAGCTTTTTTAAGCTCAGCCATTTTTTCAGCCGAGTAGAGCGTATTAAAGCTAGCTCTTAGTTCTTCGATAGGTGGATGCGTGATTTTAAAATACGCATAACCTAAAACAAGGGCCATAAGCACAAACTGACTCCAAATGAGCCATGATATGCCACGTTCATCCCGGTTGTGTAACACAGCTAGGCCATGGAGTTCCATGGCACCCGCAGCAGCTATCGCTAACCCTATCGCTGTACCTACATAATCGTGGTCAGAAGCTGAGATTAATGCGAAGGTGCCAGCTATAGCTAACGTTATAGTGCCATTCATACGCGCAGTGCGTAGAACGCGACTTAGTGTTTCAAAGGGAAGGAGTGGTGGTTTTTTAGACAAGGTAGTAAAAGTAACTAGTCAACATCCTCTACCTTATCGGGCAACTCGTTCTTTTTATTTTTTTCAGCTGGAAAATGGCCAGATAAGAGCTCTCCTGCACGTTCAACACCGTGAACTACCCCAGCAGTAAAATCACCATTCTTGAAGTAAGAGGTCATTGTTTTAGTCAATTCTACCCAAAAAGTGTCACCACAATGATCGTGTACCGCTTTATCTCCGATAACTGCAAAAGTTTTTGATCTAGGAGCTATAAAAATTAACACAGCGTTTCGATCTGGTTTTTGGCCTAATCCCAAACGAACAAAATGTTTTTCAGCAGCAGCAACTGGGTGGGGTGCTTTATGCCTAGCAATGAGGACACGTATTTCGCCGGAAGTTTTTAATGAACATGCATTAATAGCATCTAAGACAGCGCCATGATCAACCGATGCAGGATTAGAAAATAACCATTTCATAGTATTTACCACGAGCCTCCTGAACCACCTCCGCCAAAACTGCCACCTCCGCCAGAAAATCCATCACTATTTCCTCCACCGGAAAAACCCCCTCCTGAGCCACCTCCGCCGGGAAAGATCCAGGGACCGCTACTCCACGAAGAAGCTCTTCCTGTTCTACTATAAGAAACATGTTGGCGACTGCGGATAATAGAATAGCCGAGTAAAAAGATAAAAATAACAAACAGACGAATTAGACCAAGTGAGTTGCGTAGACTTTTATCATCATGCACGGTCCTGCCAGAACCTTTGTATTCACCTCGTGTTGCACTTATTATAGCATTTATTCCCGAGATGATACCACGTTTGAAATCTCCAGTTTTAAAATATGGGGTGATCTCTTCTTCAATAATACGGTGACATAATGCATCAGGTAGGGAGCCTTCTAGGCCGTATCCTGTAGAAAGATAAAGTTTATGATCGTCTAAAAAGATGAAAAGAACGGCTCCGTTACTGTGACCTTTTTGGCCAACTCCCCATGACTGTGCTGTGCGAGTGCAGTAATCAGCGACAGATGCATCCGACTGCATATGTTTATAGACACATACAATAATTTGATTTGAAGTAGCACGTTCGAAATCAGCAAGTTTCGAATTTATGACGCGCGCAGTGTTTTGATCCATGACACCGACTTCGTCATGAAAGTAGGTGCCTGGATTTGGAACGAGAACTTCTGCTGCGCTGAGCAGATTAAAGCCGATACATACAGCTAAAAAAATGAATGTCCGGCAGAGTAAACGCATAGCTTCTTGAAATTAAAGAAGCTCAATTTCCAAAATCTACTTTAGGTGGTGTTTCTGCACCTGGTGTAGCGGTGAAGTAAGGCTTTGCATTAAAATGAAACATACCTGCAAGTATAACTCCAGGAAAGCTGCGAATAGTTGTATTATAAGCCTGCACGACTTCGTTAAAGCGACCTCTCTCTACAGCGATTCTGTTTTCTGTTCCTTCTAACTGACTCTGGAGGTCTCTAAAATTAGACGTTGCACGAAGCTGTGGATATTGTTCCGAGACAACTAATAGACGTGATAAAGCACTACCTAATTGACCTTGTGCCTTATCAAACGCAGCGAGTTGGCTTGCATCATTTGGAGCTGTTCCGCTCGGTAGTTGCACACGTCCAACAGAGGCACGAGCCTCCGTGACTGCAGTTAGGGTTGATTTTTCAAAGTTGGCGGCGCCTTTGACTGTACTTACAAGGTTTGGTATTAAATCAGATCTACGCTGATAAACGTTTTGGACCTGTGCCCATTGTCCATCAACGCCTTGTTGTAGAGAAACCATGCCGTTATATGAACTTACGGCCCAGACAACGAGAATAACAATAGCACCAATAATTACCCCAATAACGCCCAATAAAATTTTTACAGCAGTACTCATATATAAAAGATAGCGTAAGTGTAATTAAATTTTTCGCAAGAGGCATCGGTTAAGCGCTTTAAAGCTCAATTCATCCTCGTTTGACGAATTTTAAAATGTGGATTTTATAAACTTTATGAAACTAACACGGTTTTTATTTATAAGTGCACTCTCACTATTATCTATGAGCACAATTACGCATGCCAAAATTATATCACAGGCTGTTTCCTATGAACATAATGGCGTAAAGCTAGAAGGAGTTTTAGCTTACGATGATAGTCTAACAACAAATACAAAACTACCTGGAGTAATTATTTTTCCTGAATGGTGGGGTATTAATGATTATGTAAAAGATAGAGCAAAGAAAATTGCTTCACTTGGCTACATAGCATTCGTCGCCGATATGTACGGTGCTGGAGTCTCTACAAAAAGTGCTAAACAAGCAGGAGCTTTATCGGCCCCTTTTTATGGTAAGCCTCTTATGGCAGAAAGAGCACAAGCAGGGCTAAATACTTTTCTTAAAAGTGAATTTTTAGATTCTACACGTATAGCAGCGATTGGTTACTGCTTTGGCGGAACAATATCCCAAGTTTTGGCCTATTCTGGTGCACCGCTCGTTGGCATCGTCAGTTTTCATGGTGGACTTGCACCCGTTCCTTCGGATGCTGCCACAAAAAATAAAGCTAAGATACTGATTTGTCACGGGGCAGTTGATCCGTTTGTTAAAAAGTCTGACATTGAAGCTTTTGAGAAATCAATGAATGACGGAAAATTTGATTATCAATTTATAAGCTACGCACATGCTGTACACGCTTTCACAAATCCAGAGGCGACAGCACTTGCTGCAGCAAATGGAATATCAGGAGCAATTGCTTATAACGAACCTGCAGATCGACACTCTTGGGATCACATGAAACTCTTTTTAAGCGAAGTTTTTTCGCAGAAATAATTGATTTAAAAGGCCAAGCGGTAACGTTTGGCCTTTTTTGTAATCTTTAATTTTGAGTTGAAAGCTCGGCTGAGTATTCGAGAAGATATTAGTCTATCAACTTTTCCTTGAGAAAATACGCGACCTTTTTTGAGAATTAAAGCGTGCGTGAATTGAGGTAGAATTTCCTCAACATGATGAGTTACAAAAATTAACGTCGGACCACTTTTTTGCTCCGAGAGTTTATTAATGAGAGATAGAAAATCTTCTCTCGCTACAGGATCTAAACCGGCGCAAGGCTCATCTAAAATAAGTAGCTTTGGGTTATTTATTAGAGCTCTTGCAATTAGTACACGTTGACGTTCCCCTTGGGACAGAAAAGACCAAGGACGTTTTTCAAGATTAGCTAAGCCCACTTTTTTAATCATACGCCGAGCTAATATAATGTCATTTCGCGTAGGATTTTTCCAAAGATCAAGCTGTGCATATAAACCACTGATCACCGTTTCTAATATTGTTTCTCCCGCTGGGATAGAAGACTGGAGTGAATGAGTTATGATTCCTACCATCAGACGCAGATCTCTCCAGTCGTTATCTCCATATATTTTATTTAGCACAGCTATATAGCCCGAAGTTGGAGTTAAGTAGCCTGTTAGTACTTTGAGTAGGGAAGATTTTCCGCTTCCATTAGCCCCTAGTATTACCCAGTGCTCACCTGACTTAATATTCCAATCTACTGAGCTCAGGAGTTCTGCATTGTCTCGCGTTACACTTAATTGTTTTAAGTTAAGAATTAAACGGGTCATGATTACCTTTTAAGTGTAGGTCGACGGTCTTCTCTACGATATTGTAAAGGAGATACACCATAGGTGCTGTGAAAGGCTCGACTAAAACTATAGATAGAAGTGAAACCGCAGCTCTCTGCTATTTCAGTTACTCTATTTTGGCTCATACGTAGCAAGCCGCAGGCTTTTTCTAAACGTAAACTGCGTAAGTGTTTTCCGATTGAAACACCGCATGAAGCTCTAAATCGAGCTCTTAGATGACTACTGCTAATACCCAACTCATTCGCTAACCATTTAATGCTAGGTGCGGTTGAAGTGCTGTTAGCAAGTCGGTCTACCTGCATAATTAGCTGAGGAGAGCCTGAAACGGATTTATGACGTCGTTTGATGGGGTCCGCTTGTCTTATCCTAGATAGCAAAACACCCAACAGTAAGGATACTAGCTCTGAGTCAAATTTGCCCAAGTATGCTTCGACTAGATCTGTCGCAGCTTTATATACACCCTGCGTTATCTTAAACGGTCTATACTTAAGTGCTTCAAGGCTGCCCGCTTCGAACAATTCGAATGTGATAAAAAGCCACTTTAGGTTCTTTTTAGCCGCTTCGGTGTAATCATGAAATTGGAATGGAAGTATTAGTACACCTTCGTCTGGTTTTAGTCGTATGACGCGATCGTCAATGCAAACACTTACAGGTGTTTCTAAAGCTAAGATGAGAACATACCTGTTATGGAGAGCTCGTCCTCGTTCTGGTCTATTAAGGTCACTTGAGTTTCTTCGGCAAAAGCAGATAATGTTGTCAGGTAATGCCAATGGTGCGCCACGTCTTCCGTGGAGTGGGGTTAATGGTGAGGGTAGAAGTGTGCATAAGCGCTCTAGTCCTCGACCTTGCTTCTTTGAAAGCGTTGGCATAAATGTTAAAAACTTAATCAATTCTGACATTTCCAATTTTCGCAAGCGAGCTTAAGATAGAACTATACCCCTAAATAATATGATACGTAACCTTTTGGGTCTGCTAATTGTTTCACTTACATGCGCTTTAAGTGCTCATGCTGAATCGGCTCTAGATATCATGCCTATGCCTCAGCATGTTGAGGCAAATGGATTTCGATTACCTGTTGGTAAATCACTCACGGTCTATTATAGCAATGTATCTAGCACTCGTTTACAGCAAGCTACCGAAAGAGTAGCACTTGCTTGGCAGACAAGAATGTCTGGTGAAATGAAGCTGGCGGATGCGACAGAGCCTAAAGCACTGCTTGTTATTACGTGTGATGCTTTAAGCCCAGATATTCCTGCTGTATCTACAGACGAATCTTATTCTTTAGATATCAATGCTAAGCGTGCGGTCTTACATGCAGCTAATGAAATAGGAGTTTTGAGGGGACTTTCTACAATTCAACAGCTCTTATCAAATGATAAGCAGGGTTGGTTTATACCTGGGTTAACTATAAAAGATGCACCTCGTTTTTCTTGGCGTGGACTACTTATAGACTCTGGAAGGCATTTTATGCCTGTGGGAGTTATTTACCGTAATTTAGATGCCATGGCCTTAGTTAAATTAAATGTACTCCATTTCCATTTAACCGAAGACCAAGGATTCCGCATAGAAATTAAACGTCACCCAGAATTAACTGCACAAGGCTCAGACGGTAAGTTCTATACCCAGCAACAAATTAAGGAGATAGTAGCTTATGCTGCGAATCGTGGCATACGTGTTGTACCTGAATTAGATATGCCAGCCCATACAGTGAGTTGGCTTGTATCACATCCAGAGTTTACAACAGGGTCTGAGCCCGTCGTTTTAGAAAGAAGATGGGGTGGTTTTAATCCAGTCTTTGATCCAACGAATGAATCTGTTTATACGTTCGTTAACGAAGTTCTAGACGAAGTAACAGCTCTATTTCCTGATCCATTCTTTCACGTTGGCGGCGATGAAAATAATGGAGTTCAGTGGACTAAGAGTGAATCGATACAGGCATTTATCAAGGAGCACGGATTAAAAAACAATTCAGGTCTTCAAACCTACTTCAATCAGCGCTTAGGTAAGATTCTCGATCATTATAATAAACGCATGATTGGGTGGGATGAAATCTTAAACCCTGAATTACCACATCAGGATGTTATCGAAGCATGGCGTGGTGAACCAGATATCAGTAAAGCAACGAAAGAAGGTTATGATGTCATTCGTGCACACAATTATTACATCGATTTGCAGCGCACTACGGTGACACATTATTTAACGGATCCAGAGCCACAAGGTTCCGTGGGTAACCCGGGTCATGTTTTGGGTGGAGAAGCCACGATGTGGGGTGAGTTTGTAAATGAGCAAACAATCGACTCGCGCATATGGCCAAGAACGGCTGCTATAGCAGAAAGATTTTGGTCTGAGCGGTCGATAAAAGATGTAGATGATATGTACCGTAGATTAGATTATATTGATCTACGATTAGATGAAGTAGGAACACAGCATAAGAAATATGTAAGACAACTACTCGAGCATCTTATTGGATCAGATCACAGTAAATCACCTTTAGAAGTGTTAGAAAATTTTGTGGATGCCTGTGAGCCACTTCCTGGTCTTCCACGCAAAGGAATCACTTCAGTTACACCTCTCAATACATTTCCAGATGTAGTTAGAGCTGATGGTAAAATACAGCGCCATTTTTCCTATAAAGTTGGATCGTTTTTAAACTCCAAAACATTTAATGAAGCATCTGGATACTCGATTACACTCTATTTACTCAAATGGAAAAGCTCTGCTTCACTTGTTTTAAAAATCGCGAATACTTCACCCGCTTTAGCTGATGCAGCTACACTAGCTTATCAACTTAATGATGCTGCTGCAGTTGGTCTTGAAGCGATTAATTATATTAAACATGGCCAGGCGGCAACAGATGCCTGGAAGCAAATGGCACTTAAGCGATTAAAATTAGATAGCGAAGTGCGTAATAATGTAAAATTAGCAATTATTCCATCAGTAGAGAATTTAGTTAATACTGTTAAAATACAGAAATAACGATAATCGTTTTCGTTAAAAACATCGTCATTTCTGCTATACCTATAAAAGGAGAGTTTCTTTATCATAAGAATAAATCTTTCTAAAGAAACGCTCCCTTTTAAATAGAGTATACGATGTCTACACTTACCTCAGCTCAAAAACCCAAGCTTGTTTATAAAACACTAGCTCCAAGTCGCTTTGAGCGTGCTTCTGTTGCTGTCTTTGCTGGAAGTGATGAAGCATCATGTGTAGTAGCTCGTGAAATTGCAGATTTGGTTAAGTTGGGACAAAAAGAGAAACGTCAGGTTGTATTAGGTCTAGCCACTGGCTCTACACCTTTAAGCGTGTATTCAGAGCTCATACGTATACACAAAGAGGAGGGATTGAGTTTTTCTAACGTTATCACGTTCAACCTCGACGAATATCACCCTATGAAGCCGGATGATATTCACAGTTATCATCACTTTATGCAGGTGCATTTATTTGATCACCTCGATATTCCTGCATCACAAATTCACATTCCAAGTGGTACTGTAAGAAGCTCTGATGTTGATCAACACTGCCGTGAATATGAAAACCTAATTAAGCAGGCTGGCGGTATTGATTTACAGTTACTTGGTATTGGTAGAACGGGCCACATTGGTTTTAATGAACCTGGAAGTGCCTCACGATCTCGCACACGGTTAGTTGCTCTTGATGCAATGACGCGCAGTGATGCTGCAGCAACATTCGGTGGTGAGGAACACACGCCTCGATTTGCGATTACGATGGGAGTACGGACGATCTTAGATGCAAAGCGTATTATACTACTCGCATTAGGTCAGCACAAAGCTTCTGTAATCAAGGCAGCTATAGAAAACGAACCAAGTCCTCAAATTCCAGCTTCATTTCTTCAGGAACATGACCGTGCTGAATTCGTACTCGATCATGCGGCATCTAGTGAACTGACACGCTACAGAACGCCTTGGTTGGTTGGTCCATTAGAAGAACAGGGACTTTCTTGGGATGAGCGCATGACGCGTCGTGCGATCCTGTGGCTCTCAAAGAAAAAGAATAAGGCTATCTTAAAACTAACGAACGAAGACTATAACGAGAATAGCCTTCAAGATATGCTTCGTGTTCATGGGTCTGCATATGATGCAAATTTAGCAGGTTTTTATCAGATGCAGCATACGATTACAGGATGGCCTGGTGGACGTGATCCGAAAAAATCTCGTCCAGGTGATGCTCCCGTCCGTCCACTCAAAGCATCCTCCGCAGATATTTTCCCAAAACGTATTGTTATTTTCTCACCACATCCAGATGACGATGTTATCTCTATGGGTGGTACATTATGTCGACTTGTAGATCAGGGACATGAAGTCCATGTTGCCTACCAAGTATCAGGAGCTACTGCAGTTAATGATGAAGCAGTATGGAGATATTTATCTTTCTCAAAAGATGTAGGAATTGTTTCTAAGCAAACGGAGCAGACCGTTAAAAACCTATGCTCTGAATTTGAATCGACGGGACAAATTAAGCCTTCAGCTGAAGTGTGGAAGTGGAAAGGTCTAATTCGTCGTAATGAAGCACTCGCTGCAGCGCGTGTATGTGGTGTCTCTGCAGAGAAGCTCCATTTCTTAGATCTTCCGTTTTATGATAGTGGTACTGTACGTAATCGTAAATTAGAGAAAGAAGATACGGATATCATGTGCGAGCTCCTCGGTACTATAAAACCACATCTTATTTTCGCAGCTGGTGATTTAGACGATCCGCATGGTACACACCGCTTATGTTTACATGCATTACGTCAAGCGATTGAGCGCAGTAAAAACGAAGCTTGGTTAAATCAATCAGAACTATGGCTCTATCGTGGTGCATGGGCAGAGTGGGCTCCTGATGAAATTGATATGGCTGTGCCTTTAAGTCCGCAGGAAGTTATACGCCGTAGGGCTGCTATCTTTAAACATGCTACCCAAAAAGATCAGGCGTTATTCTTAGGCACGGATCAGCGTGAATTTTGGCAGCGCGCTGAAGATCGTGGCAGTAAATTAGCTGAGTCTTATAACGGATTTGGCTTAGCTGAATACGAAGCCATTGAAGCATTTAAACGACTTTCACCTGAAGAATTTTTAAATCACATTAAGTTATAAACCCCGTAATCTTAATTATTACCCCATGAATAATTCATCCAGTCTCACAACATACAACAGGCTCTTATTATTAGTAGCAGGTCTTGGAGGTTTATTGTTCGGTGTCGATGTCGGCATTATTTCGGGTGCATTACCTTATCTTGAAGCAACCTCAGGATTAACAGCTGGAGAGCTCTCGTTCATTGTAGCAGCTGTTTTGCTCGGTAGTGTTATATCTACATTATTTGCGGGTATGCTTGCTGATTTCATGGGCAGAAAAACGCTCATGACAATTTCTGGAATACTCTTTGTAATTAGTATCCCACTTATTGCATTATCACATGGTTATCTTCCTTTAGTAGGAGGAAGACTCTTACAGGGTATTAGCGGAGGCTTAATCGGTGTAGTAGTCCCTTTATATCTTGCAGAATGTTTAAGTGCTTCAAGTCGTGGCAAGGGAACCGGTATTTTTCAGTGGCTACTTACACTCGGTATCGTATTCGCAGCACTCATTGGTATGTATTTTAGTTACCGTGTAGCGAGTGTTGCAGCGGAGGGTGATGCAGCTAAACTGCTCGCTTTTAAAGATTTAGCATGGAGACGTATATTCTGGGTTTCTCTTCCTCCAGGTTTACTTTTTATCTTAGGAACCTTTTTTGTTACTGAATCACCTCGCTGGTTATATCGTCAGGGTAAGATTGATGCTGCACGCAAAGCTTTATTGAAATCACGTACAAGTGAGCAGGCTGAAATCGAGCTCTCTGAAATGGCTACTACTGCTCAAGCGGAAGTTCATGGCTCTGCTAACACAGCAAGTAACGATTCACTCTTTAGTAAACGCTACATTATTCCCTTTTTATTAGCCTGCGTGATTTTAGCCTGTAATCAGGCGACCGGTGTTAATTCAATCATTGGATATAACACGACAATTTTAATCCAAGCAGGATTGTCAGATGTTCAAGCGCATTGGGGTTATGTCATTTTAACAATCGTTAATTTCTTAACAACGATTGTTGGCTTTTCACTCGTTGATCGCAAAGGACGTAAAGTGCTGCTCTCTGTAGGTACAGCAGGCATTATTGTTTCACTTGTAATATGCGGCTTCGTGTTTCGTACTTCTGAAAATAAACGAGTAGATTGTAATCAAGCAGTTCAAACACTCGTTACTCAGTATCAAAGTTTACACTTAAATTTTAATTCTGAAACCGCTAACAAACTACTTCGTGCTAAAGGCAGCACACTGCCTAATCAGCCCGTCTCATTTATTGTAATCTATTCTTACGGTGATTTTAGAGCGGCTACGACCGTTGTTAGATCAGATGACATATCGGCTAAGCCAATTGCTATAACACGCGAGGGCTGTGTTCCTGCCAATAAAGTTGTCGCTTTCTTTTCGCATCCTTTTTCGGATCTTGATCAAGCACGTACAGCCCCACTTAAAATTGAAAATGCTTTAATTACTCCAGTCTCAACTGAGAGTAACGGAAAACTCATCGCAGTATGTTTGTACGGTTTCATGGCATTTTTTGCTGTAGGTCCTGGTGTATGTGTATGGCTTGCGCTGTCTGAACTTATGCCAACACGCATACGTTCTAACGGTATGAGTATTGCCTTATTAATTAATCAAGCCGTCTCTACAGGTATAGCAGCTGTGTTTTTACCGACGGTAGGTCGTTTAGGATATTCGAGCCTCTTTTTTATATTCGCAGGTTGTACAGTTGTTTACTTTATAACCGCCGCTTTCTTTATGCCTGAAACAAAAGGTAAAACACTCGAAGAAATCGAACAGCATTTTGCAGGAAATAAATCCTAATATTTATGGCTTATCGAATAGGAGTTGATGGCGGAGCTACTAAGACGGAATGCATTTTAATTAATGCAACCGGTGAAATACTTGCTAAACATACAACGACTGGAACAAACCCTAGTGTCGTTGGCGTAGAGCAGGTTAAGAAAACACTTACCGAGTCACTTGTTTTATTAAAGAAAAAGGCAAATATCGGATCAGAAAAACCTGAGGCGACACTCCTGTGTGTTGCAGGAAGTGCTGCGAGCTGGGATCAAGTGGTGAGCGGTTTGACGGATCTAGGTCGTATTGTTTTAGAAAAAGATTCTGTACCTGTACTTGAATTAGCAACAGACGGTAAGCCTGGGTTAGTTATCCATGCTGGAACAGGATCATTCATTGCGGCTCGTTCCAATAATGATGAAATTCATTATGCAGGCGGACTTGGTTGGAAATTCGGAGACCAAGGTAGTGGTTATGATATTGCTAAACGAAGTATAGAACGTGCCTTACTCGAAAAACAGGGTTGGGCAGAAAAATCACTCCTGAGTGATATTGTGTCTAAGCATACACAACGTTCCGATGTAGCTGAACTAACCCAGTATTTTTATAGTATAGAAACTGCACCTAGTGCGATATCTAGCTTAGCACCTGCGGTCATGGCTGCTGTTGATCAAGGTGATTCTGTAGCAAGACAACTTGTGATAGCATCTGCTACAGAGTTACTGGAATTAGGAATTCAAGTGGCACACATTTTGTTTGGCGATAAAGTTCTGAAACAAATTCCTGTAGGTGTGAGTGGTCATATTTTAAAGCACGATCTTGTTTTCAACGAATTATCAAAGAAGGCGCCTTTTGCATTACACCGTGTTGACGACACTCCGACGGAAGGTGTACGTAGACTTCTTTTAAGACTAAAATAATATACCCTCTTGCTTCCGAGCAGGCTTGATGTTGCGATTGGAATTCTATTTTCCATGGCTTTAATTGACACACATGCCCATCTAGATTCCTATGCGCGTAATGGAGAATTAAGCGCAGTCTTAGATCGTGCTAAAGCGCTCGGTGTTGTTTCCGTTATTGCGATAGGTACAGATGTCGATGACTGGGAATTCAATCGCACGCAGGCCACAGCTTACACTGGACAAGTATACTATACAGTCGGCCTGCATCCTTGCTCTGTCAAAGAGACATGGGCCGATTCACTCAACCAACTTGAAGCTTTTTGGATAGAGCCAACAAAGATTAAGCCTGTTGCTCTCGGTGAATGTGGTCTTGATAGATTTCATCTTCCTAAAGATGAAATAGAAGCGACTAAAATTTTCGCGTGGCAAAAAAACGCATTTAAAATTCAGCTAGAATTAGCACGTAAGTTAAATTGTAAACTCGTTATTCATGCCCGGGGTGCTTTCTATGAAACCCTAGAGATGATAGATGCAAGTGGAGTTAATTATAACAACGTAGTGTTTCACTGTTTTAGCGAAGGGGCGAAAGAAGTGGCTGCCTTAAATGAACGCGGAGGAAGGGCGTCTTTCACAGGAATTATAACGTATAAAAATGCAGATAACGTAAGGTCCGCACTTTTAGCTCAAGGGTTAGATAAACTAATGGTTGAGACGGATGCTCCCTATTTAGCACCAACGCCACATCGTGGTAAAACCAATGAGCCGGGTTGGGTGAGTTACACGGCAGAGGCTGCTGCTACTTTATTTAATGTTTCAAAAGAAACCTTGGCTGACATAACAACCAAGAACGCTAAAGCGTTTTTTGGGTTAGCTTAACGCTATCAGGCTTCGTCGAACTTTTTAGCAAATAACGCTTCAAGTTCTGCAAGCATCTGAGCTGCATCTGCTCCAGAGGCGATAAATTTCACAACGGAGCCCTTTGCTGCAGCTAGCATCATAAGCCCCATAATGCTCTTACCGTTTACTTGCTCTTCTTCTTTTTCAACAAATACCTCAGCTTTAAACTTGTTAGTGATTCTAACAATCATGGCTGCAGGACGAGCATGGATACCCATTTTATTTTGCACGATCAGCTCTTTGATGAGCTTTTGGTCAGATGCAGGTGTGTCAGGTTTATCCATGGTTTGATGTACTAAAGTAGTGATTAAGAAGGTGTCAGGTAAATGTAAAAGCTGGAGAAATTCCGTTAGTAGGGCTCGGCTTGCAACCTAAAAACTAATAGGCATGATACTATTCCATGAGCAGTACTGCGATCATAGTACCCTGCCGACTCGAGTCTAGTCGGTTCCCCCGCAAGCTTTTACATAATATTAAAGGTAAGCCATTGGTTCTATGGGTTGCTGAAAGAATAGCACAGGAAGCGCCTCAATTTCCTTTGTATTTTGCTGTAGATCATGAACTTTTGAGTGTTTGCCTTACTCAGGCTGGTTTTAAGGTAATTATGACTAGCTCATTGCATGCCAGCGGCACCGATAGAATTGCGGAAGCCAATGAACAGGTAAAAGCCGACTTAATCATTAATGTTCAAGCAGATGAGCCACTTGTGTCGGCAAAGCAGATAGAGCTTTTGGATAGTTTAATTCGTGGCGATGCGGAGATGGCCACCTTAGCTACACCGTTTCAAACTGCTGCAGATTTTAATAACCCTAACCAAGTTAAGGTTGTAAGTGGTAAAGGTGGTAAAGCGCTTTATTTTTCACGGTCACCTATTCCTTATCCAAGAGATTTAGCAGGCAAGGTGGACGATGCGTGGGTTAAAGCTAATCCCTGTTTTCGCCATCTGGGCTTATACGCTTATAAAGCAGCACTTCTTAAAGCGTATGCTAAACTGCCATTAGGAAAAACTGAAGTAATTGAGAAACTAGAACAACTTCGTGTTCTAGAAAACGGATATTCGATAGCAGTAGGTATTACAGACGATCCCTCAATCGGCGTTGATACATTAGAAGATGCAGAAAAATTTGAGCGCGTTTTATCGCGCTAGTTTTTCTAAACCTTAAATCTTACCTGCTTTTCTTTGTTCTACTAAACGGTAGAAATCTACGAATAAGCTATCTGCATCGTTGGGACCAGGGGCAGCTTCTGGATGGTACTGAACACTAAAGACTGGAAGTTTTGTGTGCCGTAGACCTTCAACAGTTCCGTCATTCAAATTAACTTCTGTAATCTTTGCTCCCGATTTTTCTATACTTTTTGGATCTGTAGCAAAGCCGTGATTCTGGGCTGTTATGGAAACTTTTCCTGTTTCTAAATTTTTTACAGGTTGATTTCCGCCGCGGTGACCGAACTTTAATTTGAAAGTTGTTCCGCCAAGAGCGTGCGTAATCATTTGGTGACCTAAGCAAATACCAAAAGTAGGAAGCTCGGGAAGTAAGCTAGTCACAGTCTTGTGAATATAAGCGAGTGCTGCTGGATCTCCTGGTCCGTTTGATAAGAACAGGGCGTCCGGTTTATGCTCTTTGATTTCCTCGGCAGTAGAAGTTGCAGGGAAAACAAGCACTTCGAATCCGTGACGAACGAGTTTTCTGTAAATCGTATGTTTCGCTCCGTAATCAAATGCTGCTACGCGATATTTAACTGCGGGTGGTTGCGTGAGACCTAAAGTTGTACCACTAGGCACATAAGCTGAATTGTGATTCTTAGGATCTTCTAAGCGCCAAACATATGGCGTCTTACATGTAACATCTTTTACGTAATCGCTACCCGACATATCACGCCATGATTTCGCAAGATCGATAGCTTCTTTATCACTGAGTGGAAGCGTAGTTAGGCATGACTTCATTGCGCCATCCACACGTAGCTTTTTAGTTAAAGCACGCGTGTCTATTTCACTGATACCGGGAATACCGTTATTACGTAAGTAATCACTTAATGAAATAGTAGATCTCCAGTTGCTAACGATAGGAGAGAGTTCACGAACTACAAAGCCGCTAGCTTTAGGAGAAAGCGCTTCTGCATCTTCTTCATTAATTCCTGTGTTACCGATCTGAACACCGGTCATAGTCACGATCTGCCCGAAATACGATGGGTCGGTTATAATTTCCTGATAACCGGTCATTGACGTATTGAAAACGCATTCACCAGAGATGGTTGCGTCAGCGCCAAAGGCTCGGCCTCTAAAAATACTACCGTCTTCGAGTGCGAGGAGTGCGGGCTTGAATGCAGACATTAAAGAATTACGAAACAGTTGAGACCCACATATGCCAAGGGTTTTATGATAAAAAGTGTTAAATTTATATTATTTTGGTTAATTCAATTTTGTCCTCTAGTATAAAATATAAGTTACTGTTAAACAAAGACTTATAAGTGTCCATTTGACAGATTGCCTATCTCTGAGAATATATAGTGATACTATGCCCTACACTGAAGACCGCACTTATTGGTTTGAAGGCCAGGGCTTGTGGCAACATGTGCCTGCTGAAGATTGGAATAATTGGACATGGCAGCTGAAAAATCGTCTTACTACAGCGGATCAGCTGGAGCAGTACATGACGCTAACGCCGGAAGAAAAAATCGGATGTGCTGCAGCAGACACAAAACTTGCGCTATCGATCACGCCTTACTTCTTTAATCTCATCAATCGTAATAATCCTGATTGTCCGATTCGACGCCAAATTATTCCGCGTTCAGATGAAATGCTTATTAGTGCTGAAGAGCAGTTAGACTCTTTAGGTGAAGACGAGCATTCGCCTGTACCAGGATTGGTTCACCGGTATCCGGACCGCGTATTATTTTTAGTCACCGATCGTTGTGCTTCCTATTGTCGTTATTGCACGCGCAGTCGTCTTGTTTCTAACGCGCAGGACTATAATTTTCACCCAGAATACGAGCAGGGTTTGCGCTATATTGAAGCGCATCCAGAAATTAGAGATGTGCTTTTATCAGGGGGAGATCCGTTACTTCTTTCCGATAAAAAAATTGAACACTTACTCAGTCGTCTACGTGCTATTCCCCATGTAGAGTTTATTCGTATAGGTTCACGCATTCCGGTTTTTTTACCACAGCGCATCACGCCTGAATTAGCAGATATTTTTAAGAAGTATGGTCCTGTGTGGATGAGTATACATGTTAATCATCCCAAAGAGTGTACTGCTGATTTAAAAGCTGCGTGTGAAAGACTTTCTTTTGCTGGTGTTCCACTTGGGAACCAAAGTGTATTGTTGCGTGGAGTAAATGATGACGCCGATGTGATGAAGGCTCTCGTGCATCGTTTGTTAAGAATGCGTGTAAGACCTTACTATTTGTATCAGATGGATTTGATAACAGGAGGAAGTCATTTCAAAGTAGATGTTCGTAAGGGACTAGAAATTATAAAGGCATTACGTGGTCATACGACAGGCTATGCTATTCCGCAGTATGTGATAGATGCACCTGGTGGAGGTGGAAAAGTGCCGATGAATCCGGATTTTGTTGAGTCGATTACTGACACGGAAATCGTGTTCAAAAACTATGAGGGGAAGGTCTTTAAATATCCTCTTAAAAACACGATTATCAATAATAGAGATCCAGATTATATTACGCAAAATACTCATAGTGAGATAATTGCGTAGTACCTTTGTTTTTTTATCATTTATTTTGAGCGTTTGATTAAAAGACGCGTCTATCCTCACGTGTAAATCATTCTAATTATTATATTAGGATGATGTTTGTAGTTCTTACGGTTTGCTTGGTGTTAGGTCTCACGGGGCGCCTTTAATAGGGCGCCTCGTGTGTTTTATAGACCTGGAGTAAGTAATTTTTTATATATTATATATAAGTAGTTATTAATAATGTACTTAGATATAGTTCAATTAGGTGCACTGCATCTTTAATGATGGAACAAGCGTCTTACGTTTGCTGACATATCAGCTTACACATTTCACAATTTTTTATGAGCAAGCAAACGAACCTAATTACTGTTTTATCACTCTGCGTCCTGTGTTCAGGATGCGTGGGTACTGGCCCAAATACGCAGCAAGGTGCTGTTACTGGCGGTGCCATTGGTGCATTAGCTGGCGCTATTATTGGTAATAATAGCGGTAGTCATAACGGTCTCGCTGGTGCATTGATCGGTGGTACTGTTGGCGCTATCGCTGGTGGTACGATTGGTAACAGTATCGATAATCAGCGCGGTACGCTTTATACCTCAGAGCGCGAAGCTCGTACGCAGATCGTTTATTCACAGCCACCTCCAGCTGCTCCTGCTCCTCAAGCAGAGGTTGTTGGTTCACAACCACGTCCAGATGCCGTTTGGGTTCCAGGATTCTGGGAATATAATGGGCAAGGTTACGTATGGGTAAATGGATACTGGGCAGTACCTCCAGCATACCATCGTAATTATGTTGCCGCACATTGGGCATACCGCGGCGGATATTATGTATATATCCGTGGTTACTGGCGTTAATTTTTAATTTATTAACTTAAAGGACGATTCTTTTTTAGGATCGTCCTTTTTTTATGTATTCGCATCACCCATATCAGAACTTGGCTGGTGATTTGCAGGCAAGTGGTGGGGTAGAAAGAAATAATAATTCATCAGCCACCAACTGCGTGAAGAGCGATATAGAAGAATAGGGACTAACAAAGCACCTGCTACAGCTAAGTAAATCGCGAGTGTTATGCCAATAATTTCATTATAGGCTAATAGGCCTACAGGTACTAAGTAGCCGATGATTGTCACACCGTAATTTAGTGACATTGATCCTAGAAAAAAGCCTTCATCATTATCTCGATTAATTTTTAAGCCGCACGACGAACAGGCTTTACTAATTTTAAACCAAGATCCTTTTTCGAATAAACTCGATGCTCCACAATTTGGACAACGATTAGTAAGGCCACGAGTTACGATGTCGATACGTGTAACTTTAAATTGAGACGGCTTTTGATGAACGTATGACATGCGCTAAATTGAATGAATGAATTAATACCGCCATCGTTCTATTTTTGCAACTCAACGTACAAGGCATAAAAAAACTCACCTCTTATGAGGTGAGTTTTAGCTAAAAGCTTTAAAGCGAATTTTATTCGCCGATCTTGAAGCGAACAAAACGGCGAATTTGCATGTTTTCTCCGATCGTTGAGATCTTGTGAGTTAACATTTCTTTCACAGTTTTTTCCGCATCTTTTACGAAAGGCTGATCAAGTAAGCAGATTGTGGAATAAAACTTTTCAAGTTTACCTTCTACGATCTTCTGAACAGCTGCTGGTGGCTTACCTTGTACTTGAGCTGCAGCGATTTCGCGCTCAGAGGCAAGTAGTGCTTCTGGAACTTGATCACGTGAAACGTAAAGTGGACTTGCTGCTGCGATTTGTAAGCAGAGGTCTTTTACGAAAGCACGGAAATCATCGTTACGAGCAACGAAGTCTGTTTCGCAGTTTACTTCGATAAGTACGCCTACTTTTCCACCTAAGTGAATGTAGCTTTCAATTAATCCTTCGCGTGTTGCACGATCTGCTTTTTTAGCAGCAGAAGCAGCGCCTTTTTTACGAAGAATAGTGATAGCTTCTTCAACATTACCGTTGGTTTCAGTAAGTGCTTTTTTGCAATCAAGAAGACCTGCGCCTGTTTGGCCACGCAGATCATTTACCATTTGTGCAGTGATAGTGCTCATGGAGCTTAAATGAATATAATTAGAATTATTCAGCCTTTACTAAGGCTTTCTTAGGACGTGAGGATTTGCGCTTTGCAGCAGCAACTTCAGTTTCGCCTTCTACTGCAGCAGCGATGTCTGCAGGGAGAGCAACCTTAGAAAGATCTACTTCACCTGTTGCAGCAGCTAATGCGGCAGCAGCTTGAGCTTTTGCTTCAGCAGCAGCAGCACCGCGCTGAGCACGACGTGTGTCGCGTTGAGCGAGACCTGATTGAATTGAAGCTAAAATTGTTTCAACAACGATACGGATTGATTTAACTGCATCGTCGTTGCCTGGAATTGGGTGAGAAACTAACGTAGGATCTGAATTAGTATCTACTAAAGCTATACATGGAATGTTGCAGCGTTTTGCTTCAGCAACAGCGATTGCTTCGTGGCTTACGTCGATAACAAACATAGCACCTGGTAATCCGCCCATATCAGCGATACCATTGAAGTTACGTTGCATACGGCCCATTTCGCGCTTGATAGCGGATTCTTCCTTACGTGGAAGTTTGGACATTTCGCCTGAAGTTTCCATTGCTTGGTACTTCTTGTACTTAGCAATCGAGCGCTTAACGGTTTCGTGATTGGTGAGTGTCCCACCTAACCAGCGATCAACACAGTAAGGCATGTTGCTTGCAGCTGCAGCTTCGCGAACGATTTCTTTAGCTTGGCGTTTTGTGCCAACTAATAAAACGGATTGGCCATTAGCTACTAAGTCCTCAACAAAGGAGCATGCTTTTTCTAAAGCTGCATGTGTTTTGCTGAGATCGATAATTGTGATACCTTGGCGGTGATCGAAAACATAAGGCTTAGAACGTGGGTTCCAGCGCTTTGTTTGGTGGCCGAAGTGAACTCCTGCATCGAGGAGGTCTTTTGGGGAGACGCTAATATTACTCATATATCTGATCTATGTATCGTTCGAGACACAGGTCGGCCAAAAGGGCCGCCTTGCGATCGTTTGATGGTTATAGGTTTTAAGGTTGATTGTTTAAACTAACGGAAGGGAGAACACACAGTAGCGCCTAGCTTCTTGCAAGCGATTTCAGCTCACAATTTGGTGTCATTTTCGTGTACAAACGGGACGTCTTCCTGGAAATAGCGTTTGGCATAGCGGACAGGTTGTGCCGTCGCATCCCCTGGCTGTACAGAACTCTCTGCCATAGAATATGATACGTAAGTGTAAAGCATTCCAATGATTCTTAGGAAAGAGGGCTTTAAGGTCTTTCTCTGTTTGAACAACATTTTTACCGGAAGTTAGCTTCCAGCGTTGTGCAAGTCTATGAATATGAGTATCTACTGGAAAAGATGGGACTCCAAATGCCTGAGCCATCACAACACTGGCTGTTTTGTGGCCTACACCGGGCAGGCTCTCTAGATCTTCTTGGTTATCAGGGACTTGGCTATTATACTTAGCTACTAAAATCTTTGAAAGATCTGAAATGGCTTGGGATTTTCTGGGTGATAGACCGCAAGGCCTAATAATTTTTCTTATTTCGTCTACAGAAACCCACCTCATTTTTTCTGGGGTATCAGCTAATTCGAAGAGAGCCGGGGTTATCTGGTTTACACGTTTATCCGTACATTGGGCTGAAAGCAGTACCGCAATGAGTAGCGTGTAAGGATCCTTATGATCTAGGGGAACAGGGGTTTTGGGATAAAGTTTGGCCAAATACTTATCAATATAGGCAGCCCGCTGTTCTCGGGTTTTGAAGAGTTGATGTGATACCTGCTTTTCCACGTGTTAGTCAGTAGATGATATTTTAGCCTCCGAATAAATCCTTATCTCTTAATCTCTTTTGGGTTCTCGGTTGCGCGAATAAAGAGTCTGGTTAACTTCGTTTGTACGTATGCAATCCTTGTTCGCTCCTGAAGATACTTTTGCAAAACGCCACCTAGGTGACGATACACGCGCTGTTAGCGATATGTTGGATTTCCTTGGTTATAATTCACTGGACGCGCTTATAGATACAGCAGTGCCAGCAGGCATTAGACGAGGAGCACTGAATATACCAAGTGCTGCTTCAGAAAGTGAAGCGCTTGGTGAACTCAAGTCGATTGCGTCCCAGAATAAATTGTACCGCAGTTTTATTGGTACGGGATATTACGAAACCCATACACCTGGAGTAATTCAAAGAACCATTTTCGAAAACCCAGGTTGGTATACAGCGTACACACCATACCAAGCAGAAATTTCTCAGGGACGTTTAGAAGCACTCCTTAATTTCCAAACAGTTGTTACTGAGTTAACAGGCCTTGGTATTGCTAACGCTTCATTACTTGATGAAGGAACGGCAGCAGCGGAAGCGATGATGATGTGTTACCGAATGAAAGACGGTGGCACTGCTTCAGAATTTTTCGTTTCAGAAAATTGTTTTCCGCAAACGATCGATATTGTTAAGACACGCGCTAAGCCCGTAGGAATCACCGTTGTCGTAGGTGATCATAAAACGTATACACCTCATGCTGGATGTTTCGGTGTTCTCGTTCAGTATCCCGATGCAACAGGATCGATTCACGATTTTTCATCATTCTTTAAGAAGGCGCATGAAGTAGGAGCGTCCTGTATCACAGCTTGTGATCTTCTATCATTAACCCTTTTGCAGCCACCAGGTGAGTTTGGTGCTGACGTAGCAGTAGGTTCTGCACAGCGATTTGGTGTACCTATGGGATTTGGTGGACCTCACGCCGGTTTCTTAGCCACGAAAGATGAATACAAAAGGCAAATGCCTGGTCGTCTCGTTGGCGTATCAAAAGATGCACAAGGTAATCCTGCTATGCGTCTAGCCCTTGGAACGCGTGAGCAACATATCCGTAGAGAGAAAGCTACATCAAACATTTGTACAGCACAGGTTCTCTTAGCGGTGATGGCTTCGATGTATGCAGTGTATCACGGACCTGAAGGATTAAAAAAGATAGCACGCCGTGTTCGTGGGCTGACTGAATTATTAGCTTCTGGCTTAAGAGCTGTTGGCGCACGTGTTAATGCTGAGCCTGTCTTTGATACACTCACAGTAAGTAATGTAGATGCAGCCTTAGTCCATTCGGCTTCACTCGCTAATCATGTAAATTTACGTCACGTTTCAGCTACAGCTGTTGGAGTTTCCTTAGATGAGGTAGCAACCGTTGAAGATGTTAAACAGATCATCTCCTTCTTTAAAGGAGCTGTGAAAACTTCGGCTGATAAAGCACAAAGTTCAGCTACGGCCAATGCTCAATTCGAGCGCAAATCTGAATTCTTAAAGCATCCTGTATTCGAGCGCTATCACACAGAGCATGAAATGCTTCGTTACATAAAGCGTTTAGAGGCGAAAGATCTATCGCTTTGTCACTCGATGATTTCACTGGGCTCTTGTACGATGAAGCTCAATGCAACGAGTGAAATGTTTCCCGTTTCATGGCCGCAGTTCAGTAAGCTTCATCCGTTCGTTCCTGTTGATCAATCTAAGGGTTACGCAAAATTGTTTTCAGATTTAGAAACATGGCTTTCTGAAATCACTGGTTTTGCTGCAGTATCTTTACAGCCTAACGCAGGCTCACAGGGTGAATACGCAGGTTTACTTGCTATTAGATCATATCATGAAGCACGTGGACAGGGTGGAAGAAACATCTGTTTAATTCCTACGAGCGCACATGGAACAAATCCAGCAAGTGCTAGCTTATGTGGTTACAAAGTAGTTGCTGTGGCTTGTGATTTACAGGGCAATATCGATGTAGCTGATTTAAAATCAAAAGTTGAAGCACACTCGAAAGACTTAGCTGCTTTGATGATTACTTATCCTTCAACGCATGGAGTGTTCGAAAGTTCAATCAAAGAGGTCTGTTCATTAGTCCATCAGCACGGCGGACAAGTTTATATGGACGGTGCTAATATGAATGCTCAAGTAGGGCTTACTTCTCCAGGGCATATTGGTGCTGATGTATGTCATCTAAACTTACATAAAACATTCTGTATCCCGCATGGTGGTGGTGGACCTGGAGTTGGACCAATTGCAGTAGCTGCACACCTAGCTAAACATTTACCTAATCATCCAGTTGTTTCGGTATACGCCTCTGAAGGAGAAAGACTCGGAGCAGTTTCTGCCGCTCCATGGGGCAGTGCATCCATTCTTGTTATCTCTTGGATGTATATTCGCATGATGGGTGCTGAAGGACTTACCCTCGCTACAAAGTCGGCTATTTTAAACGCGAACTACATGGCTAAACGTTTAGAAACACGATTCCCAGTCTTGTATAAGGGAAATCGTGGACTTATTGCCCATGAATGTATTCTTGATTTTAGAGGATGGAAAAAGAACGGAATTGAAGTAGAAGACATTGCAAAGCGTCTTATGGATTATGGATATCACGCTCCAACCATGTCTTTCCCGGTTCCTGGAACACTGATGATTGAGCCAACTGAGAGTGAAACAAAAGACGAACTCGATCGTTTCTGTGATGCCTTACTTTCGATTTATGGCGAAATGCAGGCAGTTGTAAATGGCGAGGCAGATCCTATTGATAATCCGCTAAAGGGTGCTCCGCATACGGCTGCTGTTGTTATTTCAAACGATTGGAACCGTGCTTATTCTCGTGAGTTAGCTGCTTATCCAAGTGCTTGGACGCGCGTAAGCAAATTTTGGCCATCCGTTGGACGTGTAGACAATGTATACGGTGACCGTAATTTAGTATGCTCCTGTGTTGGCATGGAAGCATACGCAGAAACGAAGTAATTAAAATTTACCCCATGAAAATCGTTCGTCATCTTACACCCCAAGGTCCTGCCTATGCAGCAATTCAATCAGATGGATCTGCTCGTGAAATTACTGGAGATATATTCGGTAGTTATAAAGTAACTGATAAAACGGTTACTCTAGGTAAGACGTTAGCACCACTTACACCTGTAAATATTTTAGCCATAGGTCTTAATTATCGTAAGCATGCTGAAGAGGGTGGCCGCGGCGTACCTGAGCGTCCTATGCTTTTTCTTAAAGGCACGAATACACTTCAGAATCCAGGAGATCCTATTGAAATTCCTGTTAAGCTACCAAGTACAGAAGTAGATTTTGAATGCGAACTCGCAGTAGTGATTGGTAAAACGTGTAAGAATGCGACAAAAGCGAATGCGCTAGATTATGTTTTAGGCTATACGTGTGCTAACGATGTATCTGCTCGCGACTGGCAACAACGACTTGGTGGTGGACAATTCTGCCAAGGTAAAAGCTTTGATACATTCTGTCCGCTAGGTCCTGTACTTGTTACAGCCGATGAAATTCCTAATCCTAATTCTTTAAGAATTAAAACCATTCTTAATGGGAACGTGATGCAGGACTGGAATACCGATGATATGGTTTTTGATGTTCGAACACTTATAGAATTTTTAAGTGCAAGTAAGACGCTACTTCCAGGTACGGTGCTACTCACAGGTACACCACACGGCGTAGGTGTTGCGCGTAAGCCACAAGTATTTCTTAAAGAAGGCGATTCAATCTCAATTGAAATTGAAAAAATCGGCACGCTCACTAACCCCGTGATTAACGAGCGGATTTAATCACTCTATTACGAGTGCAATTTGTACGCCTGGTCCGTGTACTCCACGGATTAAAATACCTTCAACGTCAGCAGTGCTTGAAGAGCCTGTGCACCAGATTACGTTTGGATCTTTTCCTAGAGCAGAGACGGCTAATGACATATCTGCCATGATTTCAGATTTTCGAACGTAGGCTATATGCACCCATGGAGTAAGCGCAGCCAATCGATAGCTAGTAAGGCTATCATTTAATATAATTGTACCTGTTTCAGCGATTGCACCTACAGCTCGAGTAACAGCGAAAGCGTAGTCATCAATTCGTGTGCGATCAAAAATAGTCTCAACAGTAAAATGAGGACTTAAAATTGGTGCTAGGCTTGGCCAAAGGGTAGGGTCACAATAACCATGCTTCCAATTTCCTTCTATTAATCTATCACGTAATTTTTCTAGATTTGTAACTACGCTGCCGTTAACTAAAGAAATACGCTCAGAGAATAATTCGAGTAAATCTCTTCCCTCGGTTACTTTACGCATCACAGCTAGGTCACCTGCATACTCAGGTAGCGAAGCCCTGCTAGGAAGGGATGAAAGTGATTCAGTAACTTTCTTAAGAATTAATTCTCTATCGTTTGACATAACTTTAGCGCTTCTTGGTAGATAAGATTTTCTCTTTACCTACAAAGTAAAGAAGTAGGGTAAGTATCGTGAATGGAATTAACGATAATGCATCAGAATATGGACCATCAAAGAATGGGTTATGAGCGGTAGACCAATCATTGAGTGCATTATCTATAGGTCCTAATACACCTGAAAGAAATGCAATGATGATCCCTGCAATCGCACCGCCTGCGATATAGCCAGAAGCCAATAATACACCGGAGCTTTTATCTGCTTCGGCATTAAGTTGATCTTCGTTTAACTCTAGGTGCTTAAGTTTTCTGCGCTGATGCCAGTCTACAAGCCAGCGAACGAGTCCACCAATCCAGATTGGTGTAGAAGATGCAATAGGTAGATAAACTCCGACTGCGAATGCTAGTGATGGAACGCCAGAGAGCTCTAATACAAGGGATATCATTACACCGAGTAGAACAAGTGCCCAAGGTAGTTTGCGGTCCAGAATACCTTTTATAATATAGGAAATGAGGGTAGCTTTGGGTGCATCAAATTTTCTTACCTCACTACCATCTGGTCTGCGGGTAAAGTGACCATTAATACCAGGATCGACGTACCAGACTGCCTTGCCTGTAGAATCAACTAAGTATTTTCCAGGCATTCCGCCTTCGAGGGATGTTTTTTGCCATACTTTGTATGTATGGGTGTCATCCTTAGATTGAGGTCCTTTGATTTGTTCTTCAGCTGTCAGTATAGACGCGTCTGTTTTTAATCCATTAGGAGCAGCTTGAATTGCAGGTACATAGACTGTAGCAGATTCATTTAGCTTCATGAGAATTGGACCTAGCGCTACAGCAGAAGCAAATGCGCCAATTAATATAGCGATTTGTTGGTATTTAGGTGTAGAACCTAAAATGTAACCCGTCTTTAGATCTTGCGATGTTCCACCTCCGTTAGAGCTAGCTATACAGACAATAGCACCGACAGATAATGCTGTTACGTAATAAGTACCACCCGTCCAACCAACGACTAAAAAGATTAAGCAGGTTAAAAGAAGTGTAGCGACGGTCATTCCGGAAATTGGATTTGAAGAAGAGCCAATTTCTCCTGTTAAACGAGAAGACACGGTTACAAATAAAAATCCAAAGACTACAATGAGTAATGCCCCTAGTGGATTCATGTGGAGGGATGGGGCTGCAATAATTCCTACAATCAAAATGATTATACCAATGCCAACGAGCTTCATTGATATATCTTCATCTGTACGCTCTTTGGTTGTAGCGATGTTTTCGTCTTTTAAAAATCCTACATCTTTAAGTCCTGCTTTAAGCCCGTTCCAAATAGTTGGAATAGAGCGTAACAGACTAATAATTCCACCAGCTGCTACGGCTCCTGCGCCAATATATAAAATATAAGCGCTACGAATCTGACCTGGACTCATTTCAGAGATTGGGATCGTTCCTGGAGCAAGTGGTCCTGAAATATGTTCTCCAAAAAATTTGATAAGGGGGATGAGTACCAAATAAGCCAGCACACCACCACCGCACATGAGTGCCCCAATTTTAGGACCAATAATATAACCAACGCCTGTTAGTTCTGGAGAAATTTCCATGCTTATGGATCCAGCTTTAAATGGAGCACCGAATACTTTTTCAGGTACGTCTTTCCATCCTTTTGCAGCTATATTAAGTACTTTATAGACTAGGCCTACGAAAAATCCTGTGAATATAACTTTACCGCCAGGAGATTTGCCAAGACCTGCATCGTGAGCTGCTTGAATTTCTTTTTGGGCTGAAGGAGATGCTACTTTTACATCTGCATCTGATACCCCTGCTGTAAGAACAGCTGCGCATGCTGTTCCTTCTGGATACTTTAAGATTCCATGTTCCTTAACTATGAGAGCTCTTCTTAATGGAATCATCATTAAGATTCCCAAAAGACCACCCAACACTGCAACGAGTAGAACACGTGTTAGTTCTAGTTCGAATCCAAGGATCATAATTGCAGGCATCGTAACTGCGACACCGAATGCAATTGATTCACCTGCAGAACCTGCAGTTTGTGTGATATTATTTTCTAAAATTGTAGAATCACGTACTCCAATCTTAGATAGTCCACGAAATAGTGCTAAGGATATAACGGCTACAGGAATGGAAGCGCTTACAGTTAGGCCTACCTTGAGCGCAAGGTAGAGTGAGGAGGCGCCAAAGATGACACCTAATATAGTGCCAGTCAGGACAGCTCTCCATGTAAACTCCTTCATTGGGGTTGAAGGAAGAATAAACGGTTCGTGTTTTGGGGTACTCATGATTTACGATTTTTATACCAACTTCTAAATGCTCCACCGCGCCATGCTGGTAAGTCACGTGTTTTTTCCCAGGCACGTAGTGCTGGAATAGGCAGTAACTTAGTCGGAACAAAATTAATTAACTTACCTGTTGTAAGTGCTACTTTCCAAGCTGCAGGTTGTGACGCCATTACGGCCCATCCTCCCATAGGTGGAGTTCCTGGTGAAGCAATCCCTTCATCTTTCGCTTTTGAGCGAAGGCGTAAGAGCAGATCAGGAATCGGAATATCCACAGGGCATACTTCGTTGCATGCGCCACACAAGCTTGAGGCTTTAGGAAGATCGGCTTTAAGCGGAAAGTTTTTTCCAAGAAGCAGTGGTGAAAGTACTGCACCTACTGGGCCAGGATAAACGCTACGATAAGCATGACCACTGGCTTGGCGATAAACAGGACATACATTCAAACATGCACCGCAGCGTATACAGCGTAGGATTTCCTTACAGTCACTTGCTAGTACATCTGTTCTACCATTATCAACAAAGATAACATGCATTTCCTGCGGGCCATCAGGTTGAGTCGATAGCTTTGAGCCAGATATAAATTCAGTGTATACGGTTAATTCTTGTCCAGTGCCAGAGCGGCCGAGCAAATTAAGAAGTAAGGCTAAATCTCTATCTCGAGGTAATAATTTTTCTATGCCTACAATAGCGATGTGACAGGAGGTTGCTGCTAGACAAAAACGTGAATTGCCTTCGTTGGTTACGACAACGATACGACCACTTTCAGCTACTACGAAATTAGCTCCTGTTATTGCAACATCACCCTCTAAGTATTTTTTTCTTAAATGTTCACGTGCCCTACGTGTGATTACTTGAGGTTCATCATTATAATCGCCTAATCCATTTTTTTCGAAGAGCTCTGCGATTTCCTTGCGACTCTTATGGATGATAGGTTTTACGATATGAGAAGGCTTATCGTGATCGAGTTGAACAATAAATTCACCCAAATCTGTTTCTAGACATTCAATCTTATGTTTATGAAGAAAAGCTTCGAGTTCGATTTCTTCACTTACCATCGTTTTAGCTTTTACGATACGTGTAGCATTACGCGCCCGCATAATATCCAGTACGTGATTACATGCACTTTCAGCGGTCGATGCCCAGTGTACTTTAATTCCGTTACGAGTAAGTGCTTCTTCAGCTTTCGGGAGGTAAGTGTCTAGATTCTCAACTACATGCTGCTTAATGTTACCAGCAAGTTTACGTAAATCGTCAGGATTAGCGTAATTATCAAATAGTACTTTAGTTCTTTTTTCGTGGCCTTTTTTAGAGCCATCGTAAACGGCTGCTTGCGTCTCCGGTTTTAAGCAAGAAGCGAAAGTGTCTATAGGCTGGTGTGCCATGTTATTTAATGAGCCCCGAATTTTTTAATGCGTCTCTTAAAATTTGAACGACATGCATTGCTTTTATAGGCTTTTGTTCGTGCGATGCTAAACCACATAGATGCATCATGCAGCTCATATCAGCAGACACGAGTAGATCTGGATTTTTTTCACGTACGTGCTCCAGCTTTAATTCCCCCATGGATGATGATATAGCAGGAAAACTCACCGAGAACGTTCCTCCGAATCCACAGCATTGTTCAGCTTCGCCAATTTCTACCACTGAAAGTCCACTAATGGATTTTAACAACTGAAGAGATGCTTCTGCTGTTTTAGTGCCGCGTGTATGGCATGATTTATGAAAGGCGATCTTTGCATTAAAAGATCCTTCCCATTTGGTTTTGTTTAATCCGTGAACAATAAAATCAGCAACTTCCCATGTCTTTTTTCCTAGAGCATTAACAGATTCTTTATCTGGTTCTTTTTCAAACTCGAGTTGTGCTCCATGGAATAGCATTCCAGCGCAAGATCCCGATGGAACGATGACGGGAATATCTTCAGCAAAAGTTTTTACGGTATGACGAACTACTTTTCGAGAAGCCTCCCAATCACCGCCGTTGAAAGCAGGTTGACCGCAACAAGTTTGAGACTCTGGGAAAACGACTTCGCATCCTAAATATTCAAGGACTTGAACAGTAGCGATAGCTACATCGTCATAGAAGGCGTCACATAAACATGTGGCCATGAGTTGTACTCGTTTTCCTGTGACTTGAGCTCTCGAGTGATTCAACATTATTGAGAGATTACTTTTGTGTTTAGTAGCCTTAGTGGCAAATGAATTTACCACTGAAATTATAAACAATTTATGTAGATTTTATTAAAGATAGTAGCATGATGATACGTACTTTCTCATGGCTACCTCCCATTACTATGCAGCGATTGACTTAGGAGCTACAAGTGGTCGCGTTATTCTAGGCGAGTGGAAGAATAACAAGCTTACGCTCAACGAAGCGCATCGCTTTCTAAATCAGTTTGATAGTATGGATGGTCATGACTACTGGAATATACCAGCTTTATGGAAAGAAATAGTAATTGGTATAAATAAAGCTGCTGCTTTATTGCCCAAGAATGCGTCCCTACACTCCGTTGGTGTTGATTGTTGGGGAGTTGATTATGTTTTGCTTAATGATTTAGGAAGACTTGTTTTTCCAGTTCATGCCTACCGTGATTCAAGAACCCAACCTGGCCTCAAACATTTAACTCAGACGCGTGCTGCTGCATCACGTATTTTTGCTGCGACTGGCGTTCCTCCTGTTTTTTACAATTCTTCACTACAATTACAAGAGACGATCGAAAGTTGCCCATCGATTACTGATTTAGCGTCACGGTGTTTATTTCTACCTGATTACTTTAACTATCTGTTATCGGGCAGAATGGAGAACGAGTTTACAATCTCTAGTACTTCGCAGCTACTTGATGTACATGGTCATGATTGGTCTCGGGCAGCACTAGATTACTTTAGGGTCCCTGTTCAATGGCTTACAAAACCTGTGTTCTCAGGCACTCGTTTAGGAGTATTAAATAAAAATCTCAGTTCTACGACCGCTGCACTTAAAAAGACATCAGTTATTGCCGTACCAGGCCACGATACGGCTTGTGCTTACGATGCTATGCCTGCGCATCCAGATGGAACTGATCTTTATATCAGTTCTGGTACCTGGTCGCTCGTAGGTTTTGAGAGTGAAACGCCTCTACTCGGAGAAGAAGCACAGTATACGGGTTTGTCTAATGAAAGACGTGGAAATGGCGGATATCGTCCTTTGAAGAACGTCATAGGCCTATGGCTTTTAGAAGGCATAATGAAGGATTTTAAGACTCGTCCTTCTTCGTCTAAAGAATGGGAAAAATTAATTTCAAGTGCGGCTAAATTAAAAGCACCGAAAGAGCTACTTGATGTGAGTGATCCAAGTTTTGGTAATCCCGCATCAATGAAGCATGCAATTGATGCGCAATTAAAGAAACGAAAGATCGCTTTGCCTAAAGATTTAGCAAGTTACACACGATTAATTTGTGATTCACTAGGCAAAGGACACGCTGACGCAAAAGATTTATTTGAACGATTAACCGGACGTAAGTTTAAACGAATTCTCATGGTCGGCGGTGGTTCACGTAATCAACTATTATGCCAAGCTACTGCAAATGCATCTGGCATCCCAGTGGTTAGTTTTAACCTTGAGGGAACTGCAGTAGGGAATATTGCTTCTCAGATTATTGCTTCAAAAGCAGTAAAAGACCTTAAAACGTTTAGAAGCCATCTAGGTAAGTCACTCAATCAGACTACCTATGAGCCACAGGGCTAAAGAGATTTAGGGAAAAATTTCTCTAAAGAATTTAAATTCTTTATCGTACTCTTTTTTGCTCCAGGGTCAGTAATTTTTGAAATCAAGGGAGCCTCTTTTTGAATAGGTTTTGGAGCAAGCTGTGTGTGCGATAAAGAACCTGTAAGTGAATACTCTTTAAAAGCCTGATCGAGTTTTGTTGGAGAAATAGACTCCGCAGTACCCAGTTCCTGAGCAAATAAACTGACTCTTAACTCTTCAATCAGCCATCGCATAGGAGTAGGGGCACTATCTTTAGACGGCCTTAGTTTATTTTCTGCAGCAATGTATTGAGAAATAACCTTAGACTTTTCTGCATCTTTAGCAGGATTTTTTCTCCAGCGATCTGCACGCAGCTGCATTCCTTTTAGATAACGAGGGAAGTGCTGTAGACGTTCGAATGGTACGTTTTTTAAAAAATATGGATTTATTAGACTATCTAGGTCGCTCGATAATCCAGGATAAGGCTGGGTGTGTACTTGAAGTGTTATTCTCAGTGTTAGAATTTCTCTAAGTAATTCTACGTAGCGAGAAACAATATTTTTTAAGTCAGCCTTAGCATTAATTACAGCTTTATTAAAAGTTTCTTGTTTGAGTGAATCAACTTTGTGTTGTCCTAAAACACGCGATGAATCGCAAACCCAACGTTTAATTGAATTAAAGGTGTGGCTTTGAATTTCATCTATAGGTGCGAGGGTAGCAGTCAGTGCAGCTAGGTTTCTTATGCTGCGTAAGTCTCTCTCAATCCATCCGAGTTCGTGACCTAAAGCTTTGTCGAGTAGAGCACTTATTCCTAATCGTGATTCTTTGAGCGCTTCACTTTCTGTTTTAAACAGACGTAGTGAAACACCATCTTTTGATGCACATAGCCCTGGAAAAGCAAAGGCTGGAACACCAGCCAGTGTACTGACTTGTATTTTTAGAGGTATATCACCAAAGGCCCATGTATTTTGGGATGGTTTTTCCCAACGCGCACAAGCGTTTTGCCATGCCTCAGGATTATGTTTCGCAATATTTTTACTAGCTTCATGCGTATGAGCTTTGAGTGCTAAAGCTAGTTGATCTAATTCTCGATGTTGAGCAATGATAGATCCTTCAGCATCGATCACACGCACTTGTACTCTCAAATAATCAGGTGGTTGTTTGCCCTCCCAAAGAGAAGCGGTGATGTGCATCTTGAAACGCTCCCGCATTTCAGATGCAAGCGACTCTGCTACTGTTTCTCGTCTACCAGTTAGTCTATCACGACTACGCAATGCCTCTGTTAATAAAGTAACATGATCGCTTAATGGAATGAATGCTCTTCTTAGATCTTTTGGAAGTGTTTTTAAATAATGTTCAACTTTTGCTTCTAAATGACCCGGAACAGCCCAATCAAGTGCAGCGGCTGTTAGCGTATTTACTTCACTTAATTTTACATCGATTGTAACGCCATCATCTTCCTGGCCTGGCTTGTAGATGTAGTGGATAGGAATTGCATGATTAGCTAATGGTAGGGATGCGGGAAAGGACTCTAAATCAACGACTATTTCTTCTGTGTCATGAAGATCGGAAGTCTTGAGATACAAGTATTCTGAATTTGTAGCCCGCTCCTTACGAACTAGTTGTGATAACTCAGCTATAGAAGAAATTCCTTCAGGGCCCGTTTTATCTAATGTAAAATGAGAAGCGTAAAATCTGTAAAGAGCCTCATCTATATTAAGCGTTCCCTGACTTCGCGAACGTGTTAAAGATTCAATCAGTTTATCTTTTATGGCACGGTTATGTACGATGAAATCAAGAGGAGCGTTAATTGTGTCATTAACTAAGCCTTCTCTTATAAATATTTCAGTTGCTGCTACAGGATCGATTTTGCCATAGCCTACTGCACGGCTATCTATTTCTAAGCCATAGAGGCGTGTTTTTTGTTTTACTCGTACACGGCCTGCATTTTCATCCCAGAAAGGTTCTGAGTATGAGACTTTAGTCACATGCTTACCTAAATCTAAAGCCCATATCGGATCTAGCTTTGCACAACAACGCGCATACAGGCGTGTTGTTTCCATAATCTCCGAAGCCATAATCCAGCGAATATTGCTAGGTTTTTTCGCACGAGATTCTGGTTGATTTTTTACACCGGGCTTAGACTCAGTGTTGCGTTTAAATAATGCAGAACCTGGAAATAATACTACTTTGCGATCATGGGTAACTTTAAAGCCTGAGCCTTCATTTTCTTTAACTCCAATATTACCCAATAATCCAGCGAGTATACTTCTATGAATAGCCCGATAACCAGGTGTGTCGGATCCTAGTTTAGGATGATCTGATTCAGACTGGTTAGTTTTAGAATTTCTATCGGATAATTTATGATTTTTAAGTCCATCGAATACAGAGCTAAAATGGATTCCCTTACGTTCTTTAAGCACTTCAATTAATTGTTGGTGGATGTCTCTCCACTCTCGCATGCGAGCATAACTAAGAAAGTGTTCCTTACAGAATCTTCTGAGCTTTGACTGCGTCATCGAATCAAATTCGTTATGATACGCTTCCCAAATATTTAGCAGTGTTAGAAAATCAGAATCTGGGTGTACAAATCTTCTATGTGCGTTATCTGCTTGAGCCTGATTTTCTAAGGGTCGTTCCCGCGGATCTTGAATACTTAAACCGGAAGCAATGATAAGTACTTCTTTGACTGCTTTTTCATCACGAGCCTGTAAAGTCATTCTAGCAACCGAAGGGTCTAGTGGTAATCTAGCCAATTCTGAACCAATGGTTGTTAACTGCCATGTGTGAGCATTTGATTCTTTTGACTCTGGCTTAACTATAGCTCCAAGCTCCTCAAGAAGACTATATCCTGCCCGAATCGCTTTATCTGCAGGAGGATTAATAAAAGGAAAGCGCTCTACATCACCTAAACCAAATGCTTTAAGTTTTAAAATAACATCAGCTAGATTGGATCGTTGAATTTCTGGTTGGGAAAAGCGAGGTCGCGAGAGATAATCTTCTTCAGAGAAAAGTCTGATGCAAACGCCATTAGATACACGACCACATCTTCCTTTTCTTTGGTCTGCACTTGACTGAGAAACGGCTTCGATTGGTAAGCGGCGGGTACGGGCTGTTGGAGAGTAGCGACTGACTCGTGATAATCCTGTATCAACAACAAATCTGATACCAGGAATAGTGAGTGATGTTTCTGCAATATTGGTAGCTACTACAATTTTTCTCTTCTGTGTTGGTGCAAAGACACGTTGTTGCTCATCGTTGGTTAGTCTTCCAAACAGAGGAACTATTTCACAATTACGATAGGATTTACCTGTTAATAAATCTTTTACTTCTCTGATATCACGCTCGCTAGGCATGAAAACAAGTACATCGCCTGAATCGCTGTCGTTTAAAATTCGGTCAAGTGCTTCGATAGCTCCATCAATATAGTGTAGGGCTTCAGCTTTTTCAGCAGGTTCCGCTGAATTTGGATCTGCATCTAAACCAAATGAATCGAGTGGTGCATATATAACTTCAACCGGGTATGTCCTTCCCTCTACTTTGATAATAGGAGCATTTTCAAAAGCTTCGCTAAAAGCGGCTGTATCAATCGTAGCCGAAGTAATGACGATTTTAAGTTCGGGGCGTTTAAATCGTAAAAGTCGTAGGTGTCCTAGAAGGAAATCGATATTTAATGATCGCTCGTGAGCTTCATCTATAATGATGGTATCGTATTCTCTAAGTAACGGATCAGACTGGACTTCTGCTAGCAGCATTCCATCCGTTAAGAATTTAATTACGGTTGAGCGATCTGTATGATCACCAAAGCGTACTTTCGACCCTACTTCTTTTCCCCATTCTACATTAAGCTCTTCTGCAACGCGGCGTGATACAGATAAAGCTGCAACTCGCCTTGGCTGGGTACATGCAATACGACCTTTTGTTCCTAGACCTGCTGCTAAACACAGTTTCGGTATTTGGGTAGTTTTTCCAGAACCCGTTTCACCTGCTAATATTATAACCTGATTGTGTTCTAGAGCTGCCGTAATTTCGTCAGCACGTGCACTGATTGGGAGTTCTGGGGGGAACTCCAATCGAAATGGAAATGCTTTCTTTATAGGCTGCACAGATCTATACAATCAACTGGCAGCCGCAAAGAATCGAGTTGGATTTTTAAAAAATAATTACCAGATGGTAAAACGTAGATCTGCTGAGCGACGCATTTTTGCACCTTCAGGTACGTGGAATGCTTCAGCAAACTCATCCAGATTGGAGAGTGGTCCAATGACGCGATATTCTCCTGGGGAATGCGGATTTGTATTAAGCTGTAAACGTAAGCTTTCTGGTGTCATTTTACCTGCCCACACAGAGGCAAAGCTTAAGAAGAAGCGTTGCTCAGGTGTAAATCCATCGATTTTTTCGCGTGATTGACCAACCAATGCCTTTTGTAGTGCTGCATATGCAATCTTAAGTCCACCTAGATCTGCTATGTTTTCACCCTGCGTTAATTGTCCATTAATGTGGAGGTCTGGAAGTGGGTAGTAGCTATCAAATTGTTTTACGATAGCTGCCGAGCGTTGAGTAAACTTTTCCTCTGACTGTTTTGACCACCAGTTTGTTAGATTTCCGTCGGCGTCAAATTGACGGCCTTCATCGTCGAATCCGTGTGTCATTTCATGTCCAATGACTGCTCCTATGCCGCCATAGTTAACAGCATCATCAGCTTTAGGATCAAAAAATGGAGGCTGTAAGATACCAGCTGGGAAGACGATTTCGTTTTGGAGTGGGTTGTAGTATGCGTTTACAGTAGGAGGAGTCATATCCCACTCGGTGCGATCTACTACTTTGCCAATACGGTTAATATTACGTCTTACTTCGAAGGCACGTGCTTTTAATACGTTAAGTACGTAAGGTCCACGGTCTATAACTAACGTACTATAGTCTCTCCAAGTATCAGGATAGCCAATTTTTACAGTAAATTTATTTAATTTATTTAAAGCTTTAGCTTTGGTTTCGTCATCCATCCATTCAAGAGTGCCTATTTTTTCACGTAGTGCTGAACGTAAATTAGAAACTAACTTTAAAGCACGCTCTTTGGATTCTGCAGGGAAATAAGCATTAACATATAATTGTCCCAACGCTTCTCCAATAGATTGATCGATGGTTGTTACTACTCGCTTCCAGCGAGGTTTCATTACCTTAGTTCCTGTAAGTGTTGCACCATAAAAACTGAAGTTCTCTTTTACAAAATCTTCACTTAAGTAAGAAGAGAAGCTGTGGGTTAAATGCCATCTAAGATATGTTTTCCAATCGGATACAGGTATTGTTTTAAGTGAATCAGCAAATGCTTTAAAGAAATCAGGGTGGGCAAAATTAATTTCAGTAAATGCAGGTGCTTTAATGGAACTGAAGTAGTTTTTTAAGTCGAGATCTGGTACTTGTGAGTAAACGCTATCAACGGTCATTTTATGATAGCTTGCATATGGATCTCTTAATTGAACGTTAGTGAGTGATGCTTTAGCGAGTGCAGTCTCAATTTTCATGACTGCTTGAGCTTCTGCTTTAGCAGCAGCCTGACTGTCTCCCAGTAGCATAAGCATTTTTGCTACGTGATTGATATAGGCTTCTCTTAGTTTTTTAGATTTTTCGTCTGTTCTAAAATAATAATCACGGTCAGGAAGTCCTAGACCTCCTTGTGCAAGTTGAGCTAATTCGTGTGTGCTATCTTTATTATCGGCTTCGCTTCCGAATTCAAAACCTGCACCTACGCCAATTTTATGCAGACTTGCGATTACATTCATTACATCTGCTGGAGAAGAAATCGCATTAATTTTAGTATACTCGAAATTTAATGCCATTGCTCCTGATTGATTAATAGAAGCCTCATCCATACCGCTTGCATAGAAATCTCCAACCATGCGTTCTATTGCACTTGGAGTATTGTCTTGAGCGCTAGCTCTTTCACAGAGAATTTTTAAATTACTAATATTACGCTGCATGAGTTCATCGAAAGAACCCCAACGTGAATATTCAGGTGGTATTGTCGTGCGTTTCATCCAACCGCCATTAGCGAATTGATAAAAATCATCCTGTGGCTTTATGGATGTATCAAAATTCTCAGGTACGAAAGATGCCTGGGAAATACTTACTAACACGAGTGCGAGTAACGCATGAATAGTTAATTTCGACATACAATCATTAGGCCATAACCAAGGACTAATTTCACCCTTTTTCTTTATGAAATTTGAACATTAAATCACAATATCCTGTGTTCAGTTGACGATTGGTTTGCCTGTGCCATGCTGATTTTTATGAGCCAAGGGTCGACTATAACCAATCCTACGAAGCATATTCATGCTGAAAGGATTGTCGGCTTAGATTTACTTCGGTGCCTTGCAATTAGTGGCGTCTTACTGTCTCACAGTTTATATTTTATATATCCGCATGTACCTGCGCTTAATTTAGGTGTTCTGGGGTCTTATCATCTCTATCACTTAGGTCACCTCGGGTTTTATGGAGTTGAATTATTTTTTGTACTTAGCGGATTTTTAATTGGGGGGCTGCTTATTAGGCAGGAATCTCATTTATCAAGGTCTAGTGAGCTAACACGTTTTTATTTAAGACGCTGGTTTAGAACCCTTCCTAATTATTATTTGTTTATTATCATTAATGGCATACTTGCTACAGTATTTATGCCTGGAATTATAAATCAGGGTAAGCTTATAGCTTATGGATTATTTCTACAGAATTTATTTTCGGCTAACCTAAATTTTTTCTTGGAATCCTGGAGTCTTGCGATCGAAGAGTGGTTTTATCTCATATACGCTCTTTTGGTATTTTTGTTTTTAAGAATTAAAAGGAGTGATAAAAATGCCTACTTATATGTAGGTATAGTTTTATACCTTATTTCTACCCTGAGCAGGGTTTTGTTTGCACTACACGCATCAAATACATGGGAAACAGCTCAACGAGAAATTGTTATACTGCGTTTCGACGCGCTTATGACCGGAGTGTTAACGGCGTGGTTATTTAAAAACTATCCGAATAAGTTTAATAATTTATCACGTTTAAGTCTTTGGGGCGGCATAATTATATTAATTGGATGTTACGGAACGTTATATTTATCTCCTGAGTTCAACGCGGGATTTTTTGCTAAGACTTTTAGATTCAATTGTGTGTCACTAGGATTTGCGCTTTTAATTCCCTCGGCTAATAAGATAACCGTACAAGCCCATAATATTATTTCCTCCTGTATTGAATCTTTCGCGAGGTGGTCTTACTCGATGTATTTTGTTAACCTACCGCTGATGTACTTTGTAAAAATGTATATATTCCCAAATAATCAGCTTACTGCCAGTCAAGGTTGGGCTGCTTTTATAACAGAAATTTTAGGCACTATTTTAATCAGTGCTATTATTTACAATTTCTACGAATCGAAATTTACTAACTTAAGAGACCGGTTTAGTTTCAGTAAGTAGTCACTTTGTTTTACCGCTACTAATTACCTTTAGACTTTTATACAAATTTTCAAGGCGAGGTAATTGAGCGCCTGCCTTTGCGGCTCGACGTAGTGGTTCGCCCCAGATTGATTCTATTTCGATTTCTTTTCCGGAAAGATAATCAACAAGACTTGATGGCTTATATGCTCCCATTGGTGGAGTCACATCAAACTGCTGATGCAGAAAGTCATCGCTAATAGTATGACCAAAATAGGATGCCGCTAATTGCACTTCACGCATAAGTGCTTTAACTTCTTCTTTCAGTAAAGGATCTGCACATACTTTATCAGTTGTAATACCGCCATGAGCGATAGTTAGTCCATTAAAGGGAATATTCCATACAAGCTTGTGCCATCGTGCGCTATCTAGGTTTTCTACTGTACGTGTTTTAATTCCGGCTTTTAGAAATAGCTCAGCTATTTCATTGGTTCTAACTCTAAGGGAATGATTGTAGTCACCTATTGTTAGACTTCCCGGATGAAAGCATTTTACTTCTCCAGGAGCTATGCGGTTAGTAGCGATAAAGGCCAAGCCTCCAACAATACGATCAGATCCAAATATTTCTGAGAGTAACGTGTCTGATCCTAATCCATTTTGTACCGTTAGTAGAATCGTACTTTCTTTAATGAGCGGTGAGATCAAATCACGCAGGGCGTGATTAGCTGTTGTCTTAATAGCAATGAGTACCAAATCAACGGGACCTATGTTTTTCGTTGAGTCAAAAACGTGAACGGGTGTTAAGTAATCAATGTGTGCTTCTTGATGTAAAACGAGTTTGTTACTCTGCTTTACAGCCAAGTAATCATGACGCATCAGGAAACTGACATCTAGTCCTGATAGAGCAAGTCGAGTGCCGTAGTAGATCCCAAGAGATCCAGAACCTACAACGGCAACGCGTAATGCCATAACTTATCTTAAGAAAGCTTCAAATAAACCGCCGTCGACAGTAATGACTTGTCCTGTCGTTTTACTTAAGCGCTGTGTCACAAGGAGAAAATAAGCTTCTGCTTGGTCTGCTGGCGTAATAGGCGATTTGGTTAAAGTTCTATCTGCATAGAACTGAGCAAGCTTCTTAACGAGTGATTCAGTAGCTTCGTCATCCGTGTAAGGGATCGCATATTTTGCTAGTGATCCAATTACGCGGTCACGTGGGAACATTGCACTACCTTGTACTACAGTTGCAGGAGCGACACCGTTTACACGAACGAGTGGGGCTAGTTCCATAGCTAATTCTCTGACTAGGTGATTAGCTGCTGCTTTAGATGTATCGTAGGCAACAGAACCTTTTTTAGCTACAACAGCGTTAGCGGAGGTTGTGAGTACTAAGTTTCCTCTTAGTCCTTGTTCTTTCCATGTCTTTGCAGCCTCATCACCAACAATGTAGCTACCGGTGACATTGATTGAGAAAGTGAGAGCCCACTTGTCGTCTGGGATGTGTCCTGTTGTATCACTAGGAACAAATATTCCTGCAGTTACGCAGATTGAATCGAAACCACCATAAGCTAAGGCTACGTTGTCTAACATAGCGCGAACGCTTTTTCTATCTGTGATATTAGCAGCTAAACCAAGAGCTGGTCCACAGCTTGAGATTCCAGTTCCAGCAACACCAATACCTTGGCCTAGTTTGTCTGTGATTTCTTTAGCGGTTGCTTGAGCAGCTGCCTCATTTAGATCTACGCATACAATATGAGCTCCTTCTCGTGCTAAACGATGGGCTGTTTCTTTTCCGATTCCAGAGCCTGCTCCAATGACTACGATCACTTGTCGAGCAAGTTCCTTCTCTGCAGGCATACGTTTTAATTTAGCTTCTTCAAGTAGCCAATATTCGATGTCGAATGCCTCTTGTTGTGGAAGTGCTATGTATGTATCGATTGCTTCAGCGCCGCGCATAACTTCAACAGCGCAGTTATAAAATTCTGCAGTAACACGTGATTCAGATTTATCTTTACCCCATGCTACCATGCCTAAACCTGGAATTAATATAACCGTAGGATTAGGGTCACGCATCGCAGGCGAGTTTGCGTGTTTGCATGTTGAATAATACGTAGCGTAGTCCTTGCGATATTGTTCAATACCTGCAGCGAGTTTGCGTTTTAATACGGCTGTATCTTCGCTTTGAGGATTCCAATCTACATAAAGCGGTTTAATTTTTGTTCTTAAGAAATGATCTGGGCAGGATGTTCCTAGTTCAGCTAAACGAGCAGCATCCTTAGAATTTACGAAGCGTAAAATTTTCTCGTCATCTTGTACGGTGCCGATGAAACGCTTCTGTTGGGAGACTTGTCCACGTAACCAAGGCAGAAGTGCTGCAAAGGCTGCGTTACGAGTTTCTTGCGGTAAGGAAGTATATTTAGCTCCACCAAACGCTGCTTTATCTCCGCCCTTTGCTTGATATTTTTCTTCAATATAAAGCGAGGCCTTTTCAATGAAATCTAAGGTGCGTGTATAGCACTGCTTATCATCATCGTCCCAGGAAATGAATCCATGTTGGCCCATCATGATTGCACGAATGGATGGTGATTTAGATGCAATCTCTTGCATAGCTAAACCAAGTTCAAATCCCGGTCTCATCCATGGCACGTAGGCCATTTCTCCATTGAAAATTGTTTTTGTTAGGGACTCGCAATTTTTAGAAGCTGCAATCGCTATGATCGCATTGGGGTGCATGTGGTCGACATGTTTGCCCTTTAGAAAACTATGTAAGGGAGTATCGATTGAGGAGGGTCGTGGGTTTAGATTGAATGTAGCATGGGTATACATGCCTACCATGTCGTCTTCAGCTGCGGACTTTAGGCCTTTATCTTTACGATTCGCATACAAGCCCTGAAGGCCGATTAACTTAGCTTGGTAAAGGGATGAGAAGTTTTCGCGAGTACTTGTTCTTAAATCTCCACCAGAGCCTTTAACCCAAAGCACTTCGGTATTCTCCTGAGTGAGTGGATCTTTTTCTGTAATCTTAGACGAAGTATTGCCACCTCCGGTATTAGTAATTCGTTGATCGCTACCGAGCAAGTTTGAGCGGTATATCAAGCGACCGACAGGATCGAGTTTTTGAGCCTTGGAGTCATCCCAAGTAAAATTGACATAGCTATAGCTTTTCATGATTTGAAAATTAAAGAATTAAGAAAGCCCTAGAGCTTTTTGACGGTAATGCTCATCAGGTCTGCCAGCAATGCGTAAGACTTGAGAGCGTGTTAAAAATTTTGGTTTCCCTGAATGGATGCAGGCTCCTGTAAATATTTCAGCTGATTTAACGGCCATGAGGGTAGCAGCTAAAACTGCTTCAGGTGTTGCTCCAAGAGCAATAAGGCCATGATTTTCGAGTAAAATAATACGTGGCGCACGCGATAAGCGTTTAATGTAGGCAGCTACAGAAGCCTTAATTGTTTGTGCTAATTTTAGTCCAGGATCGGTGTATGGGACAAAAACACTTTCTATTCCACAGCATACAATTTCGTCTGGAAATAGACGGTTACTTGCAAAAAGTTTAGCGTTTTTTGAACACAGAATCTGGTTAACTGCGGTTGGATGGGTGTGTCCAACAAAGTTAACACCGGGAAGGGTGAGTAAATAAGCGTGAAAGATTGCTTCGACGGAAGGTTTCTTTGCGTAGCTATCGACACGTGAGTCGAATAGGCAGTCATCGATCGCTTTATCTGTTAAATTTTTTTGATCTAAAAGTGGTAAGAGCTTATGAAAATAACACTCACTTAAGCCGTTTTTATTGAGTGTTCCTAAATGAGATCCACTTGATTTAACCAAGAAGGTTTTTGGCCCCGTGCGCGCAGAAGTGTTGCCTTCGCCTAGAATGGCTAGCTTACGCTCTTCTTTCCCAAGGTTATGGGAGAGCTCTAGGATCTGTTTAAGAGGAGAACCAGTACCTGTCATAAGAGCTTGAAGATAAGCATTTTTTGACGAGTACATCGACATAAAATCATGAAATTTTTGTGTACGTAAATAAAGTATAGTATGCATCCAAGCTTGCTCTTAAGCCAAGTTTTGGACTTCGTCACATTTTGCTATGATTAAAATCAACGAAAATTACAGTAAGCTTAAAGCCTCTTATCTCTTTGCTGACATAGCTCGGCGCGTAAATGCATTTGTTGCTGCGAATCCGCAGAAACCGTTGATTAGGCTAGGGATAGGTGATGTTACTGAGCCACTTCCGCCCGCCTGTATTGAGGCTCTCCATGCTGCTACCGATGAGATGGCTAATCGTGCAACATTTAAGGGTTATGGGCCAGAACAGGGCTACGCATTTTTAAGAGATGCGATTGCTCAAAACGATTATGCGGCTCGTGGGTGTTCGATAGAGGCAGACGAAATTTTCATTTCAGATGGTTCGAAGTGCGACTGTGGCAACATTCAGGAAATTTTCTCAAATGATATCCGTCTAGCTATTCCTGATCCTGTATATCCTGTCTATGTTGACACAAATGTCATGGCAGGTCGTACAGGATTGAATGTCAACGGTCGTTACGAAGGTGTATTGTATCTCGATAGTAACGCATCAAACGGATATGTGCCTGCTATACCAAAAGTAGGTGCCGATTTAATTTACCTATGTTTTCCGAATAACCCAACAGGTGCTGTTGCTACGCGTGAACAGCTGGTAGCATGGGTAGCCTACGCAAAGGCTAATAAAGCGGTTATCTTATACGACTCAGCCTATGAGGCCTATATTCGCGATCCTAAAATACCTCATAGTATTTATGAAATTGAAGGTGCTCGTGATGTGGCAATTGAGTTTAGGAGCTTTTCAAAAACAGCTGGATTTACTGGTACTCGCTGTGCTTACACAGTCATTCCAAAAAATTTAATGGCTTATGATAGTGCGGGAAATGCACAAGCACTGCATCCTCTCTGGAACAGAAGACACACCACTAAGTTTAATGGTGTCTCTTATCCTATACAAAAAGCTGCTGCTGCTGTTTATTCACCTGCTGGAAAAGCGCAGTGCAAAGCTTTAACTGATTACTATCTTGGTAACGCTAAGCTTATTCGTGAAGCAATGGCTAAGCTAGGACTTCCTTGTGTGGGTGGAGATAATGCTCCTTATATCTGGGTTAATACAGGGCGTGATTCTTGGGCATTCTTCGATTTACTTCTTAATGAAGCTCAAGTCGTATGTACGCCAGGTGCGGGCTTTGGATCATGCGGCGAAGGCCATGTGCGTATCAGTGCATTTAATTCCCGCGAGAATGTAGTCACTGCTCTCGAGCGTATCGCTGCTGCCCTTAAGTAAATTAAGGGACGTGATTAGCGATATCACTACCAAGCGCTAAGATGTCATTACTTAGCGCTTCAGCTAATTTTGTGAAGTCAGATCCGTTCCAAGTTTGCTCTTGGGATACAAAATTATACTTAGCTATTACTTGGCTCTTAGGGCTTGGCGTAGCTATTTCTACGGTAGCAGAAAATTGAGCTACTGCGCTTCCAGCTGTTCCAATAAATCCTTCACATTTGTGAACCGTTATTGATATGTCGTAGTCGCGTTCAGCATCAATAGATAATGGAGCGAATTGAACACTACTAATATGTGCGTTTTGTAATAGGCCTGCTTTAACTACACGCCCAATGGCTGAGTCTAAAGGTTCTGCCCAGCGGTTCATATCTTCTATGCGTACTTCATTAGTCGTTTGATTAATAACAATCGAGCGTGTGTGAAGATACGCTGGAATCTCGATTTTTTTTATACTGAGTCTCATACCGTTTGCTGCTGCAGCAGGTGTTGGTGAGATGTCAGGGCTCGAGAGAACAAAAAAACGAGTCGTATCTACTTTAGCTGATGGAACTACCGTGCAGCCTGTAGCTAAAGCAAACGTACATAATGCAAAAATTTTTCTCATGGTTTAGTTGTGGCCCTTCCTGACAATATTGCACTTGGGTTACGTTCTAGATAATCCGCTAAACGTTGTACTGACTCTGCTGCTTCTGAAAGTTGTGTAAGTGCTCGGTGGGAATCAGCGCCTAAGTTTTGCTGGGTATCTATAAATTGCTTAATCGTGAGTGCCGTTGCACTAAATTGCTTCATGGCTTCCTGGGTTCTCTTAAGTGCCACTTGAAGTGATTCTCCGTTTGTGTCTGCTTGTTTATCAACGGTAGCGAGTGTTTTGTTTAGTTGTACAAGAGAACCCTGCATTGCAACCAATGTTTTATTTAGGTTTGTGATTGCATCTTTTAATTCAGGAGATTTGGCCAAGTCCTCGTAAGCAGCACCTGTTTTTTGCCACTGCGTTGTTAGGGCTTTTAAATCGATACCTTTTACTTGTGCACGTGCTTCAACCAACAGACCTTTGAGATTTATTCCTATACCTTCGAAATCGACATGCTTAATTTTAGTTAGAATTTCAGTGGCACTTGCTTGGAATTCAGAAATCGTAGAAGGCACTGGCGGTACGATAGGATATTTAGATGCTCCATAGTGCGATTCTTCAATTGGATATAAACTAGGATCGTAAAAATCTAATTCTACAACGAGTAAACCTGTAGCTAGCCCTACAACTCCTAGTTGAGCGCGTAGTCCATGATCGACAAACGTTTTTAATACACGAGGGTCACTCACATTAACACCTTTGCCAGATTCATCTTGAATCATATTGCGATCGAATTCACAGGTTACTTCGATAACTGAGTTACCCTTAGCATTATCGTATAGAATGTGTAGATCGACAACTTTACCTACAGCAACACCCTTTAATTTTACTGATGAACCTAAATTCAAGCCCTGAATGGATTCGTTGAAATAAACAACAAAGCGTTGCTGATGCCTTAAAAAGTTTACGCTTCCAAAAAAGAGCATTGCGAGCACGCCAAGAGCAAAAGCTCCAATCACAAACGCTCCGACTAATGCTGGACTAACCTTTTTCATACAGTGTTTTAAGCTTGGTGAATATTTAATGAACCGCGATGTAAAAAGTCTTTTACGCGGCTATCGGTTGTGTTCTTAAGTAAGTCTTTGGGGTTTCCTTCAGCTATTATGTTTTTACTTTCCCTATCTAACATGATGACGCGATTAGCTAATTCAAATATGGATTCTAGCTCGTGTGAGACGATAACAAGCGTAGTTCCAAATGTTTGCTGAATTTCCTTAATTTGATAATTTAGTTTACGAGAAGTTATAGGATCTAAACCAGCCCAAGGTTCATCGAAAAATACAATAGCTGGATCTAGGGCTAGGGCTCTTGCAAGTCCTGCTCTTTTCTTCATGCCACCGCTGATTTCTGCAGGATAGTAGTTTTCAAAACCTTTGAGCCCCAACTGAGCGAGTTTAAGCATCGCAATTTCATCTATCTCTTTACGAGTTAGATTAGTGTGTTCTTCTAAAGGTAGCGATACGTTCTGACGTAGAGTAAGAGAACTCCATAGAGCACTACTCTGAAATAGCATTCCTATGTTTCGTAGCTGAGCGCGACGTGTTGGTAAATCAGCTTTTGAAAATGGTTTTCCTAAAATTTCGACACTTCCTGTCGTTGGAGTATTTAGTCCCACAAGTGTACGAAGCAGGGTGCTTTTGCCGCATCCAGAGCCCCCAATAATAAAAAATGCTTCACTTTGCTTAACTTCAAAACTCACGTCAGACAAAACGAGATTTCCCTCATATCCACACGAAAGTCCTTCTGCCTGTATTACAACAGGGTGAGAATTAGCTGAAGTTAAGTGGTGCGGGTTAGTCATGTTTTATATCCCTAAAGCATGGAATAGAACTGCATATAAAGCATCCGCAACGATAACGAGAAGTATTGCTGTCACTACAGCAGATGTAGTTGCCTTACCAACACCTTCTGCGCTTCGTTCAGATTGTAAGCCTCTCATGCATCCAGAGAGACCAATTAACAAACCAAAGGTTGTTGCTTTTAATAAACCGGTTCCAAGGTCAGTAAGATCAATGCTGCTTTGTGTTTCTATCCAATATGCAGCTGGAGAAATCTGAAGTACGCCACCTGCTACAACCATGCCACCTAATATACCTATGCAATTAGCATACAGAGTTAACAGGGGCATCATAATACCTAGCGCTAGTAGTCTAGGAATAACAAGGAAATCGATCGCCGAAATCCCTAGTACTTCTAGAGCATCAATTTCTTCGTTTGCTCGCATATTACCTATCGTTGCAGCGAATGAAGCGCCGGTTCTACCTGCCAAGATTACGGCTGCCATCATAGGACCCATTTCTCGAACTACGGATAGTCCTACGATATCTGCTATGAATATATCTGCTCCGAATTGGCGTAATTCAACAGCAGCCTGATATGCAAGTGTTAGTCCTACTAAAAAACTGATTAAACTAACAATAGGTAAGGACATCACTCCACAAGCTTGCATGTGGTCAATCCAGTCACCCCATCTAAATTTTTTTATACGAGTAGGTAAACGTAAAAGGCCAAGACACGATTCACCAATAAAACTTAAAATTCCCTTTGTGTTATACCACGCTTGATTAGTAGCTATACCTACTGCTGTAAGTAAACTCTCGTCTCTTTTCTTAGGCGGTAACGTTTCATAGACACCTTCTAGACTAAGTAAAAGGTGATGCATGCTATCAGGAAGATGTGAAAGATTGCAGATAATCTTGTGTGACGTGCACCAGCTTTTGACTTCACCAAGAAAGAGGAGAAGAGAGGTGTCCCATGCCTTTAAATGAGCTATGGTTATTTTAATACAATTAATCGTTTTTGGATCTGGGCTGTACTTATTCCAAGACGGTTTAGGTGCAGAGATATGCCATGTACCACTCAGTGTTAATTCAAGCGTATCCCCCAATTTTTCTACGCTAACTTCTGCTAAATGTATTTTGGAAGCAGCCGGCATTAGGGATATATTGGCGTCAAAGGCTAGTGAGTCCAACTCGATTCTTATGTTTGATACGTTTGGTTGCGAAATGTTTCATAGTTGTCTTAATTTAAAGTAGCATGAGATTTCGCACCTATTTATTCGATCTCGACGGTACTATCGTTGACCATTTTAAAGCGATTCATCGCTCGTATGTGTTCACAATGAATGAACTAGGGTTAGCGAAACCTACTTTGCAGCAGGTTAGGGCAGCTATTGGTGGAGGTTTAGAGCATGCTTTTACTAAGTTAATCCCTGCAGAAATGCACAAACCGGGGCTTATTATATATAGAAAGTACTGGGATGAGACGATGCTCGATGACGTGGAGCTTTTGCCTGGAGCGATGACAATGATTCAACGACTCCATGCTAAAGGAACGACATTGGGCGTATGTACCAATAAACATGGGCATTCAGCTAGGCTAATTTGTAAGCATCTCTTAATTGAGCCTTACATGAATGCAGTAGTTGGTGCTGGAGATACACCTTGGCTTAAGCCTGCGCCACAAATGGTAGCGCATACCTTGAGTCTCATGGGTTGCACTCAAAATAATAGCGTATTAGTTGGTGACTCGCCCTTTGATATCCAAGCAGCCCGTAACGGAGGTATAGCTTGTTTATGTGTTACTACTGGTACACATAGTAAACATGAGCTTGAAGCAGAGGGGGCTGAACATGTCTTTAACAGTCTAGATGAGATGATGGAAAAACTCGATTTGTGAGATACTCCGTCTATTGCCCTGCGCTTGCCATAGAGGTTAACTCACGATTTCTTAATAATTGTGGCTACTAAATCTTCATCATCAGGAGAGTCGAACTCCCTCACAGGTGTTGTAGAGAGAATTATATATCTCAATGAAGAGAACCATTACACGATCGCAGAGTTAAGACCTGAATTAAATGATGATGGATCGAAAGCAGAAGTTGTAACTATTGTCGGTATTTTATCCGGAGTTGAATGTGGAGAAACGCTTCACTTAATGGGTGAGTGGACAAGGCATCAACAACACGGATCACAATTTAAAATTAGTTCATTTAAAAGTGAACTTCCGTCCAGTGTTCATGGGATTAGAAAATATTTAGGTAGTGGACTGGTTCCTGGTATAGGAAAGGTGTACGCAAATAAGATAGTCGATGCTTTTGGAGTAGATACGTTTAGAATTTTAAGTGAAGAATCAGCTAAGCTAAGAAAAGTAGAAGGTATAGGGGCTAAGCGAGCTACTGCGATTAAGAAGGCGTGGGATGAGAAAAAAACTGAGCGTGAAGTTTATGTTTTTTTACAGACCTATGGAGTTACTCCAAGCCAGTGCGTAAAATTAGTGGCTAAATACGGTGTAGAATCAAAAAACGTACTTCTTAACGAACCATATCGTGTTGCACGCGAGATTGATGGAATTGGATTTAAAACAGCAGATAAGATCGCAATTAATCTAGGATTTGCGAACGACGCTCCTCCTAGGCTTGATGCAGGAATATTATTTGCACTCGATGATTTGCAAGAGGAGGGGCATACGGCTTACGGAGTTAAAGAACTTAAAGAGCATGCATCTGCAATGCTTGAGACGTCCTCAGACTTGGTCGCTTTACGTATTCAAGAGCTTATTAAGTCTAAGCAAATTGTTTTACAGAAATTACCTGAAGTTCCTGGAATACTCAGTGTGCTTCAGCGCAAATCAGATTGGCCAACGCAATTAGTCCAGTTGCCGACAAACAGTAAGGTTGAAGAGAAAATTGCTAGTTCACTGCTTCGAATTAATAAATCTGCTTCTGCACTTCCGCCAATTAAAGTCGAAGCAGCCGCAACCTGGGCAGAAGAGAAAGCGGGATTTCAATTTCACGATCTGCAGCGTCTTGCAGTTACACGCGCTTTAACTAATAAGATCAGTATTTTAACAGGTGGTCCAGGTACGGGTAAGACCACTATTTTGAGAGCTCTTGTAGATATTCTTAAGGCAAAAAAAGTACGCGTGCATTTAGCTGCTCCTACAGGTAGAGCGGCACAACGTTTGGCTGAAACGACTGGTGGATATGCTTCTACAATTCACCGTTTACTTAAACTCGATCATGCAAAAGGTGGTTACCAAGCAAACGAGACACGTCCATTGCCGACCGACTTCCTAATTGTCGATGAAGCTTCAATGCTAGACAGCCGTTTAGCCGCATCACTTTTTCAAGCAGTCCCTTCAAAAGCTCATCTTTTATTAGTAGGAGATGTTGATCAATTACCGAGTGTTGGTGCAGGTGATGTACTGAAAGATATCATTGCTACTGGAGAAACAGATATACCTAGTGAATTACAAGGGGATATTCCTAGTGTTAAAATACCTGTAACTAGGCTTTCAGTCATTTACCGGCAAAAAGGACAGAGCAATATTGTAACCATAGCCCATGCGGTAAATCGTGGTGATGCAACGCCGCCTCCAGCTGTCAATGATGTTGCTTCTATACCTGCATGGAGTGATTTGACTTTTGTAGCAGCAGATTCTCCAGATGACTGTGTTAGTAAAGTAATAGAAATTTGTACTGAATATATTCCAAAACATTTTAACTGGTTTCACCCAATCCAAGATATACAGATTCTTGCTCCTATGCATAAAGGTGTAGCAGGTGTCGCGAATTTAAACAGTCAGCTTCAAGCAAGCATGAATAAAGCGTCTGGGCGTGGAATTCGTTTTGGGTCTCTAGAATTTAAAGTCGGAGATAAAGTTATTCAGCTGAAAAATAACTATGATAAGTTGCTCTTTAACGGCGATATAGGATCGATTGTAAAAGTTGATGGGGTTGAGGGCGTATTAACGGCTGAATTCGATTCTGAGCAATATGAGTATACTAGAGCTGAAATGAGTGAGCTTGGTCTTGCTTACTCTATTACAATACATAAATCGCAAGGCAGTGAATATCCTGTTGTGATTATACCTCTACTTAAAGGGCACTTTGTTATGCTCCAACGTAACTTGCTATATACTGCTATAACACGAGGTAGGAAAAAAGTTTTTATCGTGGGAGAGGTGCCTGCATACAGTATGGCTGTTCGTAATAGCGAAGCTAAATCTCGAATCACGCATCTGAGAGAAAAAATGCTTTTTCCTCAAGTTGCTGAATAAGTTTTGATCGCTAGCTTGCTTTTACTAGTAGGATAGGAGTGGTAACAGCGTGCTTTACCTGTCGCGATGTTGAGCCAAGAAAAAAATCGCCCCAAAAGGTATGTCCATGTGTACTCATCGCAATTAAGTTACATGGGTTATTCTTTATCCACTTGATGATTTCCGTGGCTGGATCTCCAAATGCCAAGACGGTATTTGTTCTAAGCCCTGAATTTATAAATTCCTCTTTTACGGTCTTTAGATATTTTTCATCTGAACTGATCTCAGAACTTACTGCATGATTGCCGTGTGTTCGTGCTGCCCATCCATCTGCAACATGAAGTAGAGTGATCTGACTTTCTGAAGCCTGAGCTAGTGGTTTTATATGATCTATTATGGCCCGGTCACTAGGATTTCCATCTAAAGTTACAAGAATGGAGGGATACAAGCTATTCGCTTTATTGGTTGCTAGAGTTTTATTCATGTTAATGCATGATGGCCCATGCTGATTTAATAGAGTCAGGTAGACCTATTAAATCCATAGCAGTAATGATAATAGCGGTAATCCAACCTGTAATGAGTAGAAATTTACCAAGTTTCCATTTACCCATTTTTGCTTTAGAGCTTGTGAATTGAAGTAGTGGAAACATCGCAAAGGGTAATTGGAGTGCTAAAATGACCTGACTCAACGTGAGCAGATCGTTAACGCTAGAATCGCCTTTGAGACCTATAACGAGAATCGCAGGTATTACTGCAAAAGCGCGTGTAATGAATCGACGAAGCCAAGGACGAAGTCGCCAGCTCATAAAGCCCTCCATAACAACCTGTCCTGCCAAGGTGCCGGTTATCGTGCTGCTTTGTCCACTTGCGAATAATGCTATAACAAAGAGTAGACTTGCTGTAGCTGTACCAAGGAGTGGTGCCAATGTTAGATATGCTATTCTAATCCAGTCAGTTGTTTCAGAGAAAGAAACAACCTGTCCTCCAGCGGCAGTTACCGAACTTTTGCCATAAAACACCAAAGCCGCGAGAGTTAGAATGGCTGCATTTACAAAAAACGCAATCGTCAGCGAAGCAGTAGAGTCGATTGTATTGAATCGTATGGCACTACGTATAGATGCTTCGTCTTTTTGAAACTGACGGCTTTGTACTAATGCTGAATGTAAGTAGAGGTTGTGGGGCATTACAGTAGCTCCTACTATACCCATAGCTACAAAAAGCATACCCGACTGACTAAACCCGGGGTGAATAAGAGCATGACCCATTTCAAGAAGATTGGGTTGAGTCTGGGGTAAAACAAAAAGTTCTATGCCGTAACAAGCAGATATGGTGCCGACAAGTATTAGTACAATCGCTTCAATTTTACGTATACCAAAACCTTGAAGTGCAAGAAGCAGGAGAACATCTATGCTTGTAATAATAACCGCCCAAAACAGCGGAATATGAAACAAAAGATTTATCGCCACAGCGCTTCCTAAAACCTCAGCTAGATCACAGGCTCCAATAGCGCATTCACATAAAATCCAGTTTGGTAAGCGTGTCCAACTAGGATACCAGTCACGGCAACATTGTGCCAAGTCTTTGCCTGTGACTACACCTAAGCGTGCGGATATTACTTGAAGGATAATAGCCATGAAGCTCGAGATAGCTACTACCCATAATAAACCGTATTTAAATTGTGCACCTGCTGCCAAATCCGTTCCCCAGTTGCCTGGATCCATATATCCTACACTGATGAGAATGGCAGGTCCTACAAAAGCGCGCCATTTTTTCCAGAAACTCGCGCCTATTTCTGGCACGGGAACACTGCTATGCATGCCTTCAAGAGAAATCGAACCTTCAGCAACATGTGATGTGTTTGCTAAATGTGATTCCTTTTGGAATGTGCTCATTTCAAATTACTTTGTGTTAAATTAAAGTTTAACTTTAACCACAACTTTTCTTACAAATTTTGAAGCGCTTGTCATGCAGCAAGGCTTGTGCGCATCTTCAGGATAAAAAATTGTGAATTGGCCTGCTTTAACTGGAATAGCCACATTCGATTGAGGATCTACGTAAAATGCAACATCGCGTTCCGTGTCGTAAGCCTCTGAAACCTGCAATTCACTTGTGGGTGCAAAGTACATTATTTCTTCACCTTCAAAAACATATTGTATGTCAAGGTATGTGCGATGACTTTCGAAGCGACGTTCTTCCTTGGGATAGGTATTGTAGCTTTGAACTATAGCAAATACATCCTCTCCTTGGATCTCAATTTTACTATCCTCGGTTTTGAGATCCATTTTTTTAAGCCACTCAAATCCTTGAGCTAAACGCGCATTAGCTGGGCTGTATAAACTGCTATTTGCGAGAAAGTCGTATATCATGGATCTATACTTGAGACTAAGCGTTAAAACGTCCACTCGTAATATTGCTTATACGTGGCTTGTGAATACGTCAGACGAGGTATATAATATCACACATGATTAATTTTCTACGTTTTTTGTTTATCAGTATATTAATTTCTATGCTGTGTGTGACAAGTTGGGCTTCCTTAAATTGTCCTCTATTTGGAGTCCCGAGAAATGTTGCTACCCATCCTTGGTTTATTGCTACTTTATTTGATGCCTACTGGGGCTTCATTACATTTTATGTATGGGTTGTTTATAAGGAGACGCGTTGGGTATCTAAAATATCGTGGCTTGTTGCTATTCTAGCACTTGGAAATATAGCCATGTCTGTATACTGCCTTATCCAATTATTTGGTATAAAATCTAATGATACAATCGCTACAATATTAGTACAAAAAAAAGATAATTTAAGTTATTCAGGTGTGATATTTGCTTCTTTAGGAATAGCGGTGACTGTTTACGCTGCCTGTATAGGATAATTAGTCTTGAAGCGTTATTTCACTATTATCTCTTAAAGTAAATTGGCTAAATAAGCTTGCTGTAGGTGGTTCTCCTAATCCTCGGTATGCCTGTATTTGGCGCCCATATAAGATTGATTGAATAGTGAACACACCTGAATTGCTGGTTATTGTGGTGGAATATCCAGCTGTTGTGCCGTTAAAATTATAGTAAATATAACAATTATCTGTTGGGTGTGTGTTATTAATAGTAAGTGAATATTTGGGGCATGTTATTCGTTTTACTCTCAAGAGATTTATATTTGTATTTGAATGGTTATTGTTAAGCCATGCCGATTGTTGAAGAGGTGTTAACAAAGATATCCATGATTGAGGAAGTTTTGCCTCACGATATGTCCAATCAGTATTCCAAATATCATTAAAAAAAGTTATATAGGTGTTAGCATTATTGGGATCAGGCAAATTGGGTAGTTGTACTTCTCCAGAAGGTGTTAAAAGAGAAAGTATAAGAAAGCGCTGCTGAGTGAATTCGTTAGATGGACCAGCTAACATAATTCGAGTATTATTGCTTGGATTAATTAATATGTTAGCAAGCTGTGGTTGAAGTGAGCGCGTAGGAGCCGAACCAAGTTGAGAGTTAAATCCTGCCTGATGAGCTATTTTAACGTACCAATCATTCATTGCACAAATACTTGGCACAACTGTGACATCAGTAGTTATGGAAAACTGGGTTGGGTCTGTTCCTCGTGGAATAGAGTCTGCAAATGAAGCTATATTTGTTCCTTGTAGATCGTTAGATTCGAAAGACGAATTAATAATCTGCGCTAGGTATTCAAGTTGTGAATCTTCTGCTTTTTTCTTACTATCCCATACTTGGGACTGAATGCCAGGAAGGCTGATTGCAAATAATACACCTAAAATTGTGCATACGGCTATAACTTCAATAAGTGTGAATGCAAGTGATGCATTAAAAAAACATTTATGTGAGTTATTGCGTAGCATAAATGACTTGGTAGGTAGCTTGAAAAAATGAAATAAGAATAAGGCCAGTACCGCCAACTACTGTTAATGTAAGCACTGGGTTTATAATTGATATTAATACATCAATTTTATCTTTAGCTTTATTTGCTAAATATTCACTTAACCGTTCTAGGGTAGGTGATATCTTTCCACTTCGTTCTCCTACGTCCAATGCTAAACATGCCAGCGGTGGAAATATTCCAGTCCCTGCAAAAGCAGTAGATAGCATTGAGCCATTTTGTGTTATCTCATACTTTGCTTTTATAAGACTAAGCCTAATAGATTCGTTTGATACTAATTTTATACAAAGATCTAAGATTGTAGTAATGGGTTGGTTGCAGATGTAAAGAGATCGAAATATACGACAAATTAACGCTGCTTTTAACGTGCAATAAATATCACCTAATATCGGTATTTTTAATAAATATTTATCTATATGTCTTTTTAAGTAAGGCTTTTTTCTTCCTAATGATAAACTAATTGGCAAAACAACTACGAATAATAGAAAAACAGGCCATAGTTTTCTTAAAATAGATGCCGTAAAAATAACCGCTTTTGTTAATGGAGGCAGATCACTTCCAAGTGATAATAATAAATCTGATAATCTAGGGAAAACAACTTCTAATAAAAGTATGTATAGACCTAGTGATAAAATCAGTACTAATACTGGATAAGCAACAGCTCGAATTAATTGAGTTTTTAAGTTTTGCTCGTAAGACACACGGCTAGCCAAGTCTTTAAAACGCTGAGCTAACAACAACGCGCCTCCTTGTTCTCCAGCTTCAATGACGGCGATCATGCTAGGTGTGAATATATTAGGAAAAAGAGAAAAGGCCTGTGAAAGATTACTTTTAGACTCAATAATTTGCTTATAGATTGTATTTATAACTGACCTCGTTTTGTTATCGGGAAAACCGCTTGAAAGACATTCGAGTGCATCAGAAAGTAATATTCCCGATTCAAGAAGAATTGATAATTCACTAAAAAATAAAATTAAATATTTTGATGATATGTGTTCGTGCGGGAAAACCTTATTTAAAATATTTTTTATATTATAATATGATCTTTTTAAAGATAAGTATGTATCAGATAATAATTTCATATTTCTTGCTCAACATTGATACTTATCGGCACTTCTTGAATGGGGACTATAATAGTATTTTTCTCGAATTTCAGGATTATATGTTCATGAAGTATTTCCGTAATTAAAAAACCTGATACTGAATCATTAATACTAAAAGGTGTGTCATTAATAATTACACAATTATTCGCTGGATCATCTTGTTCTATAATACCTCCAATCGAAATAATTATTCTGTCTGGCGTCCGTTTTTTGGATATATTTTTACGAAAAGGATTAGAATTGGTTCTAATGCTTTTGATATCTTTTCTAAGATTAATTATTCCGTCTTTTGGCTCGATTATGCTTGAGTTTAAATAATCTGAATGATCGTTAACATAGCTTGGTGAAGTTTTAGTATGTAATTGTACTAAATTTATAGATTCGGGATTAACGGTTTTATCGTCTTGAAAGCCAGCGTAGGTTATTAGCAATGCTAGAAGTATCACGATACAATATAAGCAACAGTAGGCTGTAGTGGCAAAATTAGCTTTTGGTATGCTAGGGATTTTTTTGTAAATTATCTTTTGCAGATTTCTTTGTATGCAACTCAGCTGCTTTTATTGAATTAGAAATAGCCTCAAGTGCAGAATCTGATCCAAGGTTTTCTATAAATGTTTTTGTACCGAATATAGCTGCCGTTTTATAATTAAAAGCATGTGGGTAACCTTTAGATTTATTATCTCCAGATGTTGCTCTGTCATAATTTGATGATGTATCTGTTGATGAAACGCTTTGAGTTGTATTAGATCGCGTTTTATTAATCCTAGGTTTTGTAGCAGTTTTATAATTCGGTACCCCCTGTGTTTTTGAACCAAATATTAAACGCTTAGAAAGTGAATTTGAAGAACCTGAAACACTAGCAGTAACTAATGCTGTACTTGCACCTGCTATAATTCCGGTAGTAAAATTCGAAATTATTTCGCCTGCTATTCCGGCACCTTTAATAAATGAGAGAATTAGCTTAGGAGTTTTAATAGCTATATATATAGACAAGAAAAGATAAGCTATAAGATAGCATACCATAATCAGTATTATAATTTCACCATCAGAGCTTATTGTAGCTATTATTAATGCTCCGGAATAACCAGAGCCTACTATGTTTCCAGTAAGTCCTGTGCCATTAGATGCAGCCGGACCTAATAGTAGATATCTAAGAATAAGACCCATTAATCCGTCTATAAATAACATTATAAATTGGTATGCAGGTACTATAATACAAAGACTAGATAAAGACTTTAAAACGCCATAGAATGCATCTTCTGTTGTTGGTAAAAGCCAGAATGGAACAGCTAATGTTAAGACAAATAACTCAATTTCGATAAATGCAGTTACTCCCATCGAAAATATAAAAGATACTATGCGTGTTAATATTATGCCAATTCCTCTAGATGACCAATCTATGATTGATCTCCATTTTTCCATGAAGTTATTAGCTGCTATTGCAGCTTGTTCGACATGTTCTGAAAACCATCCTGATAATTTTTGAGATAGAGTTGGGGAACTTCTGATAACTGAAAGAAATGATGTATCTAGATATTTTATTGTATCTGTAAGAATCTGTTTTTGATAATACTTTCTGGCATTCTCAAATGACTCACTTGAAGATCCATAATACGAGGTGCTAACTGCATTCGCTCCATAATTGTCGTCTGCTTGTAAAGAAAGAGAAAGCAGTGGCAGTTCTGTTGTTGTGTTACTTGGAAATGCAATAATTAACTTACTTTGGGATGGATCTATTGAACCTAATGCTGCTACTAAGGAAGGAAAATTTTGTATTACAAAACGCCCTATAAAGCTGATACATTGAGATTCATCTTGTATGGTTTTGGCGTAATTTAGATCTAATAGTGGTAATGAATTAAATGATGTTTGTTTTGTAATTTGGCTATTAATACTTTGCGCGACTGCGTTATAAAAATTTCCAATGTCTAGCATTTCATCTTTATTTATATCACTTGGATATAATGCTATTGCCCTTCGAGCACAGGCACTTCGTATAGCTTCAGTACGTGCCTGAGCAAAAGTTAATGTGCCAAGATTAGTTGATTGGACTATTCCATTCATGTAGTCCGTGGCAATTGATTCAACACCTCTCGAAAGTGTTAAATTAATGGTCATTAAAAATCCATATATCAAAGGAGTATTAGCGATAATAATAACGCCAACTAAGAGTCTAAAATATACTGTACCAATATGACTTAATGGATGCTTAATAGCAGCTGTCGTTCGTGCGCTGATTGATCTGTGTAGTGCTAATACGCAAATAATAGATAAAAAAAGTGTTATAGTGCTCCAATAAAGTAGGTGAAAATTGCCTGATACAAATAATTGGAATGGATTGTAACCGATTAATTTTAATATAGGTCCACTACCGCTGGCTCGGTAGCTAGTAGCGAATTGGCTAATCGTGTCGCTTGATAATGTAGAGTTGGTGCCTAAAATTTGATTAATTTGATTCTGTGAATCAGCTAAACTAGCAGATATAGATATGCCGCCTAAATTGGTACTAGAGCTATCCACTAGATTAATTATCAAGATTTAATTCTATCTCAGCTATGTTTCGTTCGCTATTAATAATTTGTTGTAAATTTTTATTCTCTAAAGCTGTAGTTCTAAGTACGGCTTCTTGAGCAGCTACTGTTTGCGCAGCTGTCTCAATTAATATTTCATTATTAATGCTTCCCAATTGCCCTTGTGATCTTTGTTGATCAGTTAATGTAGTGGCATTAGCTGAATTATTTTCAGCATATTTTGAGCGAGTTGCTAGCTCTTGTAGATTTATTTTACGTGTTTTTGACTCCGAAAACCAATCTGTGTTCATTAGATCAGTAATATCATTTTGCATTTTCAAATTAAGATTAGCCTTATCATTAATTGTTTGAGTGGCATACCACTGAGTATAAGCAATAGTAGGATTAGGAATTCCTGTAGATGCTCCAATTCTACTGATAGCCGGATTTATTAATGAAGCACTGTAGAAGTTTAGAGGATTTTCAATCGCTTCAATCCAACCATCAAAAGATATCCCTAAAAAAGCATCTAAGATACCATTAATATCAACTAAAGTATTAAGGTTATAGTTATGGTAAGCAGGATTAGTATTTAATATATCGGATAAGTCTTTCGGGGTGAGTATATGATTTATGCGATTTAAATTTGAAGAATCACCGAATGATTTAGTTAGATTAGTTAAAGTATCTAATTGGTTAGTTGAGATCCCCAGGAGCGATCCAAGCCTATCTAATTGAGACTGTGCTGCCTTTACTACATTTATAGTCTGAGCAACATTTGCGGGATCATAGACTACATCTCCTGCGCCAAAAATCGCGTAGGAGTTATTATATAATATTGATAAAACAATAGTTAATGCAATCCGGACATATTTATTCATCTTACAGGTTCACCAAGGTTGGTATTATTTGTATAACGTGGAGCAAAAATAATATGATTATAATTACCTGCAGGATAATTAATATTATTAGAATTATTATCTGTTTGGTTTAAATTTTGCTGATTAATTGTGTAATCAGATAGATATTGAGAAATGATTCTCTGACGTTCGATACGTTTTACTTCCTCTAAATCATTATAATGTGTATTTGTAGATGTTGTATTTGTTCTGCATCCTAAAATCATAAATCCGAATATTATTGCTGAAAATAATTTAATAATTTTCACGATCATACTACTTTGTTTGCTGATAGTATGCCATTTGGGTATTCCTTCGAAAATTCTAGTAATGCCTGGTTTTTTGTCATACCGCTTTGCTGAAATTCAAATATTCTCTTTCTGTCCTCCGGCGAGTTTGCTGTAAAAGCGTATTTAAGAGGAGTTGAAGCGCTCAACAAATGTAGTGTTCTAGAACCTGAGGGAGTTTGCTGTATTAATGCAAATTCGGCGTATTTACCTGGAACAGTAGTTAGTGATTCAATTACTGCTATTTCTCTTTCGGATAATTTTTTTTCTTCTGCAATAATACGAATTTTATCAGTATTTTCTTGTCTTAATATAAACAGATTGTCTGCCGCTCCAATAAATCCATTTCTAGTATCTGTGGAGTTTGTAAAATCTTCCATTCCTTGAGAAATTGCAGAAACTGATACTCCGGTTTTACGTAATGTTCTGAAACAGTATTCCATGAAACGGGCAGTACTTTCATCTTTTAGAAGAATACCTGCTTCATCATAAACAAGATATTTGGATGTCTTGGACAGTGTTAAAGAAAGACTAACTACAGTATTAACTATTGAATTAAAGATTATACGCGTAAGCTCAGGATCTCTTTGATCATGCATTACTCGTTTCAAATCAAATACTACTACCGGTGCGGAAAGGTCTATTATTGTAGGTCCATCAAATAAGTTAGAAAACGTACCATCTTCACACCAAGGAGATAGATAACGAGCCAAGTGCTGCGTGCTGGGATCGTTTTGTAAGACTGTCTTTACTGTACGTAAATATATAGGTTCATTCAGATCTCTCAAATATGCTTTTTTAAGAGCTTCCTCTAGCGATATAATGTCATCTTGGGAGAGTCTTTTCCCTTGTTCTGATATTAGAGATTCAAGCCATAGTGTATTCGTTCTTAATATTTCAGAATCTAATGTTATACCTGCAGGAAGCCAAAGTGGATTAATTCTATTACTTTTACTCTTAATATTATAATCAATATATATCCCATCGCATGAGTTACAAAAACTAGCAAATGACCCACCCAGATCGATTATAACTATTTGTGTGGGTCGTCGTTGAAATGCGATCAGGTTTTCTACAGCTAAAGCGGATTTTCCCGACCCTGTGCCTCCGACTATTAAGTAATGCGGATTTGTAAAAAGAGTTTCATCAGGAATAAGCCAATTAAAAACGCTTCGTGATGCTGTTTGGTAAAGTATGCCAATGTTCTTGTTTTTATATATATTAGTTGGTTGACCAAACAACGGTAATAACCTCAGCAATTGGTTTGAGGAATAGTCGAGAAGACGATATCTATCTTTATCCTGAGTCCAGAATGGTTGTATTGCCTTCCAGTACGGCCATAGCGCTGATATTTCTTGAATAAGTATAATATCTCTAGACCTCGCTAAGGTTTGTATTTTATTAGCCTCAGCTTGTACATTTTCTATACTATCTGACCAGACGTGAATATATGTAGCTGCTCTCCAAATGCTCTCTGAATTTCCACCTAAGTTTTCTAGCTCTAATTCAATTTGGTGTGTGGCAGCACGCTCTGCAGGATCTCCTGAAGTTTTAAAGTGATTTAATCTTTGATTAAGAATATTTCTTAAGCGTTTAATTCGTTCCTCTTTATTTCCATGCTCGGCATTAACAATTATTTCGCAGTTCTTGATGCCATCAATAAGCATTAGTTCATCAAATATGAATCCATGAGCCTCCTCGGGAGGTTCATGCATGGTTAATATTATGTGATACCATCCATCCAGCATCGCTATTCCTTCCTTAATAATTTTACCTGTAGGGTCCCATGTAAATGTGCTTTGGAGGATGCTTTCAGAAATCAGTAAAGTTCCATCAGCTAAATCTCTAGGTAAGTTTCCAACATTAAACTGTCGAGGATTCCAGCGTTGGTATAGAATATTATTTATATTACTATTATTTAACTTTTGAGGATTAAACCCCAAACTGGTGAATAGTGCGTATAACTGTTCCTGAACTGAAAGAATTTCAGTTACAGCTGCTTTATATTGATGCTTTTTGTAACTAAATGTAGATTTATAATCCGTAAAATAATTATAAATATAAGCAGCAATATTTAAACTTAGGAATCTTGATTCGTTTCGATTTATTAATTCATTCTCAGTTGGTTTTCGTACTATTATAAAATAAACGTCTATCCAGCGCAGTTCACCTTCATTAAAGAGAGCTACAATATTGTTTTGATGTTCTCTTTGCACAGCTCCTAGAATACCTGAGCTAAAGTTTAATTCTGACAGTGTCTTTACGAATTCTTTTGTACGGGAATTTTGCGTCCAATTAATCTGTATATCGTAATTAATTGGTATCGAATTCAAAAATCCGTTTAATTTCGTAAATATTGATTCAATAAAATCTGCTGCTAGGCATGGACTGTATGGTGCATCTAATTTTAATCCGCATCCAATTGACCAATCTTTGTTTGTCACAATTCCTTTATCAATTGAGTAAATAGATATATCATCGTTTATTACACATCCATCGAGAGAATTAGTGTTTTTATATTTTAATTTTCTCATGAATTGTGGACGATTTTAGTGATTCTTCCTGGACGAATTAATCGAGGATATGCGTAAGCTTTAAAAAAATGTACGTCATAGCCAGGGGGTTTACCCAATCGTAGCAATACAAGATATGCTGGATAGCATCCTAATATTGAGATTAGCCCAAGTGAGTTATCAAATAATAGAATATATAACCCCAGTGTAATTATTAAGAATCCAAAATCATTTGGAGTAAATATTCCGAAAATATAAATAGACTTCGTTAGTTGTCTATTAAAGTGAATACACACCAGTCGATTGTTCATTTATTAATTATTATTTTGATGTACTCTCCAATTCATTTATTCCTTGTTTTAATGAATTGATAACAGAAGTTACTTCATCCTTACTCCAATCGGGTTTAGCCAAAAGTTTTTCTAAATTATTAATCCCTTGATTAACTAATTGAATTCCTTCGCTTATATTAGATTTCGGTAAATATATAAATATGGGTATTGCTGTATTTATGATGCCGTCTTTATTTTTAAATGTAACAGACTTTGTTTTTTCTAAGACTTGAAGTTTGTAGTTTTGTAGTTCGAATGGCAGCAGGCACTCTTTCGGCGGATCAAATGTTCTTATAGCAAATTTATGTTCGATTTCTGCAGCATGTATTGTGTTACATAAAACAAATATCCAGTAAGCTATTAGGTATTTTCGAAATTCCATCACCTTTATAATAGCAAGTGTACTTACAAGGGTCTCAAATATGGTCTTTAACTAAACTTGCTTTAATAATGCATGGAAAAATGCATTTTGCCTAATTTAACACACATCAATGCTATCTCGTTATTAAAGAAACTTACTATAAGTGGTCTTTTACTGAGCTCTCTATATCTTCAAGCCCAAAGCTCTAGTTCTGTATTTACTGGTCCACAAAACATGGATCAGGGATTACAGTCAGGACTGAATAATATAACAGGTTATGTTTATTCTATTCTAAAATTTCTTAGTCTTATTGGTCTAGGTACTGCATATTATTTTGTTACACACAATGGTATTGCGAAAGCAATAATGGCTACCATTGCAGCTGTGTTGCTATGGTTCGCTCCTGTAGTCGCTAATATTGCACAAAATCTTGGAAGTGCTGCTGCACAGCAATCAGTACTCAATTCAGGAGGTGAATAATTATTTTAAAATATTCACAGCTATTACTCATAATTTGGTCGGGCCGGGGAGATTCGAACTCCCGACCTCTTGCACCCCATGCAAGCGCTCTACCAGGCTAAGCTACGGCCCGAACAATTAAGAGGGTCAATAAAACTTAGAGAAACCCTCTAGGCAAGAGTTTAAGGTTCATAAATTTTAAAGGTATAGAGATAACCTAAATCATGACCTTTTTAGTCAATTTATTATAAACTAAATACATTGTTTACGACGTACAGTCTTGAGGCTACCCAGACGATAATTTAGTATGTGAGTATGGATAAGAAACCTCTTCATGAACAGATTGTGGCATTACGGAAATCTGTTATGCATCATGATGAGCTATATTATAGAAAAGCTAAGCCGGAAATTACCGATTTAGAGTACGATCGGTTAAAAAGCCAGTTGGCTAAATTAGAAAACGAGCATCCAGAATTAGCTTTAGCAGCGGGAACTCATACACCAACTCAAGTAATTGGTGATGACCGTTCGCAGGGATTTAAAACAGTTAAGCATCGTGTAGCGATGCAGAGTTTAGATAACACTTACTCTCAGGCTGAACTCAGAGAATTTCATAATCGTAATGTTAAACTATCAGATAAAAAGGATTTATCATACTGCGTTGAACCTAAAATTGACGGACTTGCAGTTTGTGTAACCTATGAGCATGGTAAGTTTGTTCGCGCAGTTACACGTGGGAATGGAATCGAAGGCGATGATATATCAGCAAACGCTTTAACTCTACATGGCCTTCCAAAACAATTAAAAGCTACTAAGGATTTTCCAATACCAGATATTATAGAAATTCGCGGCGAAATTTATTTAACAGAAGCTGAATTTCAACGTATCAATGCAGAGCGTGAAGAAGATGGCTTAGAGCTATATGCTAATCCACGTAATTTAGCAGCGGGTACGATTAAACAATTAGATCCTAAAGAAGTAGCGCGAAGAAAGCTTGAGATTGTTCTCTATGGAATTGGGTACTGCAGTCCTGCGAGTGCAGCCGGGCCAACTCAAATGGGTTATCAGGAAAGATTAAAGGCTTGGGGAGCTCCTACTGTAGAAAAATGTTGGTATGCATCGGGAATCGATGAAGTATGGAGTGCTGTTCAGCAACTAGATAAATTAAGACATAGTTTTGCCTATGGAACAGATGGAGCAGTTGTAAAATTAGACTCTTTTGCTTTACAGGATCAGCTTGGTAGCACGAGCAAGGCCCCGCGCTGGGCCATGGCATATAAGTTCGAACCTGAAAGAGCAGAAACTCTTTTAAGAGAAATCTCTATTCAAGTTGGAAGAACGGGAGTATTAACGCCTGTAGCAGAACTAACACCTGTGCTTTTAGCAGGGTCTACCGTTGCGCGTGCAACTTTACATAACCGTGATGAAATAGCTCGGAAAGATATTCGCGTAGGTGATCATGTATATGTCGAAAAGGCAGGTGAAGTAATACCTGCAGTTATAGGAGTTAATTTAGCGAAAAGAAAAGTAGACTGTCGTCCGTTTGAATTTCCAAAGCATTGTCCTTCCTGTGGATCACTCGCTATAAGCTACGAAGGAGAGGTTGCTTTAAGATGTCCAAATCGTGATTGCCCGGTACAAGTGAAACGCCGCATTCAGCATTTTGCTTCTAAACAATGTGTTGATATCGATGGCTTGGGCGAAGCCATGGTAGAGACATTAGTTGAACGAGGCTGGGTTAAGACTATTTCAGATATATATAGATTACCTGACAGGAGGTTAGATTTATTATCACTTGGAAAAAAGGTTGAAAAATCTACAGATAATTTAATTACTGCTATTCAGACGAGTAAGACGGCTGAGTTATGGCGATTTGTTCATGGACTAGGAATTAATCATGTAGGAGCAGCTGCCGCTAAAGACTTAGCTCTTTATTTTGGTAGTCTAGACAGTTTAGCTTCTGCTTCTGTTTCTGATTTTATAACTGATAATAAAGTTAGTATTATTGAGGGAATTGGTGAAACAGTTACGGGCTCAATCATTGAATACTTCAACTATCCGGGTAATAGAGTACTTATTGCTGAGCTTAAGGAATTAGGTGTATCACCTACACCTCCTGTTAAATTATCTTCTTCTGAAGCGAGTGTACTGAGTGGAAAAACGTTCGTACTTACAGGAACACTTCCAACGCTAAAAAGAGATGAAGCTTCCGAAATTATTGAACGCAATGGCGGTAAAGTTGTTGGAAGCGTCAGTAAAAAAACAGATTTTGTCTTAGCAGGCGCTGACGCAGGATCTAAACTCGAAAAAGCTATTCAGCTCGGAATTACTGTTATAGATGAAGCTAAATTACTTGAAATGACACGCTAGGATGTCTTTTCAGTATCCACGGCTTTGAATTGCAGCACTTAATTCACGCATAAACGCTTGTGCGTCTTCTGGTTTTGGACGGTAGTCAGGTTTGCTGATTTCAGTGAAACCAGGTCTTCCTTGGTCATCGATGATCCATTTGCCTGTTACGCCGTCACTAAAAGTTACGGTTCCGCTAGCAATCGCGCCTGGAATAAGTGTTACTTTATCTACTTCGACACTTACGCTGCCTTCTGCGACAGGAAAGGCATCTACTGCTTCGTCCATGTTATCTTCAGGCAACTCTTCGTGTTGAGGCTCTTGCGTTGCAGCTTCAGTTGGTTCAGTTGGCTGACTTAGATCCGTACTTTTCTTTTCAGGAGCATCTTTGATGATGAGATTCAAATCATCTACAAGAAAACGTACATCCATGTACGTCATTGATACTTTGAAATGCTCGATAATTTTCTTTTGGATTGTGGAAAGATTATCTCCAGCAATTACCCACGTTGTAACAAGTTGCTTCTGCTCTTTAGATAAAGACATGGATTATTTCGAAAGCTGTGCTTTCAAAAAGTTGATACTACCGCGCATGGAAGAATCTTGCTCCATCATGTTATCAACTGCTTTGCATGCATGAATTACAGTTCCGTGATCACGTCCACCAAATGCATCACCGATTTCTTGTAAAGAATGTTTTGTCAGTGTTCTGCATAGGTACATAGCGATCTGTCTAGGTATCGCGATGTTGTTTGGTCGACGCTTACTGGTCATATCGCTGTGACGAATCTGGAAATGGTCTGCGACGCGTTTTTGCACGGTTTCGATCGTAAGCAAAGTCTGGGCTTGTTCCATGAGCATGTCATGGAGTAGGCGCTCAGCAGCTTCTACATCTAGAACTTTGCTAAAAAGGGATGCATGACTTGCTACGCGTATGAGAGCACCTTCTAAGCGGCGTATATTGCGGGTAACATTTTGCGCGATAAAAGTAAGTACCGCATCTGGAATGTCGCAGTTAAGCGTTGCTGCTTTAGAGCGTAGAATAGCCAAACGTGTTTCAAAGTCTGGAGCGTGAATGTCAGCTGGTAGACCCCATTCAAAACGAGATACCAGACGTGATTCTAACTTTTGAATTTCACTAGCTCTACGATCACTGGATAAAACGATTTGCTTACCAGCCTCAAATAAATCGTTAAAAGTATGGAAGAACTCTTCTTGGATACGTTCTTTGCCAGCAAGGAACTGAATATCGTCAATGAGGAGAACATCTACATGGCGGTATTTTTGTCTAAACTTAGTTAGACTGTTTTCCTGCAATGCTTGGATAAACTCGTTAGTAAATTTCTCAGTTGAAAGATAAGCAATCCGAGCATCTGGATTCTGTCTTTGGATTGCATGCCCAATAGCGTGCATCAAGTGCGTTTTTCCTAGACCGGTATCGCCGTATAGAAAAAGGGGATTGTAGGCTTGAGCTGGTGACTGTGCTACTGCAAGAGCTGCTGCGTGAGCCATCTGGTTGTTTGCTCCTACAACAAACGTATCGAAAGTGTTGCGTGGTACAAGTGAACCCGTGCTTGGACTGCGCTCTTCCCCGCGAGTAGTGCGGCGAGTGGGTTGGCTCTTGATTCGAGTATGGGTACCGGTCTCAGCGTGTTGACTGCGTGGACTAGAGCCAGTCTTGTTCTCGTTATCAATCTTACGTAGGCTGACGCTTATCATGCGACCTGCATTGAGGCGTAAGCGCTGTACGATGAGGTCCAAGTAGTTATCGCTGATCCAAATAGCAGCAAAATCATTAGGAACCCCAAGAACCATGCTAGATTCGGTTGTTTCCAGACATACGAGTGGTTCAAACCACATCTGGAATACATCTTCAGGAAACAATGACTTAAAGTCACATTTTACTGTTTCCCAGAGAGTAGGGGTTAGGGACAAAGACGACATTTTATGCTTGGTTGCTGGATTTATTCACACTGGGTTATTGAACGCACATTCGTCATGTCGGGTCTGACACTCTGTAGCTCCAGCAATTATGGTAAAGTGAAAATCGCATATCAATTGTTAATTAGCACTATAGTTATGCTATAAGTAATTGATATAGATTGAGTTATGATAAAACCATAGGGGCTCACATCTGAGGGTCAAAAAGGACATTAGAAAGAACGTTCAAGTAGGTACTAACTTACTGAACAAGATAGCAATAACTCCGAAACAAATTCACCTTTCAAGATGAAGTTTCTGACAAGTTATTCACAATTTGCGTGGTGATAAGTTTTTACAGTTTTTCGTTGCAAGTAATGAGTAAATTTCGAGTACCCAATTTAAATACTTAAACATGTAACTAAATAGTAACTACATTTATCTGAAGAAGGCTCTGGAAGCCACTTACAAAGTTACAAAAATGTTACAGTATTGTTACGGGTAACACTTTTTCACTACATATAGTTAGTTGATTTGCACTTAGTTTGAGGGTGGCTCGACCCATTTTCCGTGCTCTTTAATTAATGCAATTAATCGAGCATCGGCTTCATCTTGCGGTATGTTGTACTGAACACAGTTTTTACCAACATAGAGGTTAATTTTAGCTGGAGCTCCTCCGACATAGCCAAAATCGGCATCAGCCATTTCACCGGGACCGTTTACGATACAGCCCATGATAGCAATTTTGACTCCTTTTAGGTGTCCAGTCTTTGAGCGAATGCGTTGGGTAGTCGTTTGAAGGTCAAAAAGAGTCCTGCCACAGCTAGGACACGCTACAAATTCAGTTTTAGAAATACGCGCCCCTGCTCCTTGCAAGAGATTGTAGCACAGTTTAAGTGATCTAGCTGGGTCTTCTTCGGTTTCAACACTAATGAAGTCACCTAAGCCATCACATAATAGGGATCCACTTAGGATGCTTGATTCGATCAGTTTTGATAGAAAGCTTGTCTGATCTAAAATTGCATTAGACTGCGTGCTTCTAATCCATACAGGAGGAGTAATTCCTGCCTGTTTTAACGATTCAACTATGCAGCGATATGAGCCTGGTGAGTGGAGTAAACCTGAAGATGTAGCTCCTGAAAAACTGATAAGGAGATTATTTTTACTGATTGCTGCGAGCTCTGCTTTTAATCCTAGGACAGACTCAGGACTTAGGTCACAAGCGAGTAATAGATTTTGTGAGTCGGCGAGTTTGCCGTATTGAGCGAGTAGGGAATTGTCTTTTGCTGTGAATCTACACACCAGCCCAAGTCGATAAGATTCTTGGTTGTTACTTAAACAGGTAGTTAAATCGCTTAATGCTATATTATCAGGTATTTCAAATAGAACGAAACTAGGAGCTATTGCTTTGGCAGACGTTATTAATTCTGCGCGAATGGTGCTGATTTCTGAGGGGATAGTTACCTTAAAAAGCAAACCTTCAACAGGTGTGTCAGCAATGCGTATCGACTGGAATACATGCGACAAGTTTCCCGCAGCTTGTGGCTTAACAGAAACAATTACTCGTGGAGGATTATCTGCACTTACTTTGCACGTGGTGTTTAAGGAGACTGGGGAGATTGTACGTTTAGTATAATGATAAGGATCTACGCTGTCTGATGCAGGATTTATACTTAACGGAGTTTTACTTAGATTCCAAAGATGCATGGCTTTATCAGCTATAGCCCGTGCTACTGGAATTTCATAAACACTATCTTCAGTCAGAGATACGCGCAAGGTGTCTCCGAGTCCGTCCAGAAAGAGTGAACCGATTCCGATAGAGCCTTTAATTCGACCATCTTCACCATCTCCAGCTTCTGTAACACCCAGATGTAATGGGTAATGCATATCTTCTTGCTGCATGCGCTCTACAAGTAGTCGATATGCCTGAATCATGACTTTAGGATTCGAGGCTTTCATCGATAAGATGATCGAGTGGTAACTGTGGGATCTAGCGATACGTAAAAATTCGAGGGCACTTTCTACCATTCCGAGTGGGGTATCCCCATAACGGTTCATGATTCGGTCGCTAAGGGAACCATGGTTAGTCCCAATGCGCATAGATCGGCCTAATTGTTTGCAGCGTATAACGAGTGGAGAGAAAGCTTCGTATAGACGTGATAATTCTGTGTCGTATTCTAGATCACTGTAATCGCGTTGATTAAATTTTTTCTTATCAGCGTAGTTGCCTGGGTTAACGCGTATTTTTTCTACATGCTCTACTGCCTCCATGGCAGCCGTTGGCAGAAAATGGATGTCTGCAACGAGAGGAATCTTGCCAAAACCAGCTTCCGATAATCCGCGTCGAATATCTTTTAAGCATTTAGCTGCTGCCACATTGGGGGCAGTGATACGAATGATCTCACAGCCGACTTCAGCAAGTGCAATCGATTGTTTTATCGTGGCCGCAATATCTTGGGTGTCACTCGTAGTCATAGACTGAACCCGAATAGGATTAAGTCCACCTACACCAACATCTCCAACGTTTACAGCGATAGTTGGTCTTCGAAAGGATTGATAACGAGAGGTGCAGTAGCTCACTTCGATTTGGTAGCCTCGCTATGTGATTGTTGTACGTCGCGGGCTATACGTCGTACGTCAAAAAAGCTCACATATAGAACCATACTAAGAATTAGGATTAAAAAGGCACTTTGGATCTTAATAACCAGATTTGTTGGAAGTGCTTTGTTTCTTAATCGCGCGATTGTCGCAAAAAGCATTTGTCCACCATCTAAAACAGGAACTGGCATGAGATTTAGTACCGCTAGACTTACATTTATCATTACGGTGAGTAACATGATTGCAGAGAGTCCAACTTCAGCTGCACGGTTAAGCATCGTGATGATTCCAATAGGACCGGATAATTTTGATAATCCAATATCTGAATGAGGATTAATCAAACTCGCTAAGGTATGAAATGAGTTTAAGAACTGGTCGCGAACTACTGTGAAAGGCGAATTGTGAACAATGGTTACTCCTGGATCGAAGGTTAGACCAAAGTCTTCGTTTGATTTTAAAGTACTAAGAGCCGGAATTTTTACTGGGATAACAGTATCTCCACGTTTTACACTTAAAGTTACCGACTCTTTGAGGTGATCTTGTAGATAAGTTCCTAGGGTTACATTGCTGCGAAGCTTTACTGCATCTACGCTTAGAACTTCATCTTTTTCTTTTAGGCCGCATTTATCAGCCAGTGAACCTACTGTTACGCTATATACAATCAGATCATATGCTGGACCGATTCCTACTTGGCGTAGTTTGTCTTCAGTCGCTAGCAATGGGAGTACAGAGACTTTTTTAATCTCACCATCACGTTTAATGGTGAAGATGGTCTGTGGGTGTCCTGTTGTATCTCTACCGCTACTCATAGCAATATCCTGTCGTACTTGATTCCAATCAGAGACTGTATCGCCATCTACTTCTGTAATTACATCGCCAACTTTAAGGCCGGCGAGTAATGCAGGGCTTGCCACTTTGCTTCCCGGCGTGACTTCAATTGTAGGTATTATGAAACCAATTTCAGTAGTAGCGGTTTCTTTACTTGCTGGTGTACCCATCGCCCAAAGAATCGTTGCTAAGAGATAGGCAAATAGAATGTTAAATACAGCTCCCGCTACAAAGATTAGCATCTTAGAGCCATAGGAGACGGGCGGAAGTTTACTAACGTCGACAGTACTTTCGCCTTCGATTTCAGAAAGATCGGCAAGTTGTGGTAACAGAACATATCCACCTAATGGAATCCAGCATAGGCTATATAGCACATCATCTTTGCCTTTGAATGACCAGATGGCTGGTCCAAATCCAATAGCAAAGCGCTCTACTTTAACGCCACATTTTCTTGCGGCTAAGAAATGGCCTAGTTCGTGTACAAATACGGATCCCTCAAAAAAGATGATAACTAGGAAAATGGACCATACGTGTGAAAAAATGGAATGAAGTAAAACAGCAGCCATGAGATATGTCAGAGTTTAGCAAGTTGCAGCTTAGCAATACGTCTTGCTTCGCTATCGACTTCGATAACGGAGGCAAGGGTGGTGGGTTCAAAGTTATGGATTGAGCTTAACGTTTGTTCAACGACTTTTGGTATAGAAAGAAAAGGAATTTTATGTCCTAAAAACGCTTCAACCGCGATTTCGTTAGCAGCATTATATACAGCGGCTGTGATTCCACCAGTACTCATGGCATGACGTGCTAGGTTTAGCATGGGGAATCTGGCTAAGTCTACGGGTCTAAACTCAAGGGACATGAATTTAGAGAAATCGAGCGGAGGTAATACACCTTTAGCCCGATTAGGATAGAGCAGAGCATGCTGAATAGGGAAAGTCATTGATGGAGGACATAGCTGAGCAAGCATCGATCCATCATTAAATCCTACTATGCAGTGAATGATGCTCTGAGGATGGATAATCGCTTCACACTGCTCTGCTTTGAGATTAAACAAACACTGAGCTTCAATTAACTCGAGGCCCTTATTTGCAAGGGTAGCGGAATCAACGGTTATCTTGGGTCCCATTGCCCAATTGGGATGTTTGAGTGCATCTTCTGGTTTTACGTGGTGAAGCTGATCGAGTGTTAAATCTCTAAAAGCACCGCCACTTGCCGTTAGAAATACGCGGTTTACAGCCTTCGTGTCGTTGCCTTCAAGGCATTGAAAAACGGCATTATGCTCGCTGTCTATAGGAAGTATTTGTGATTTATATTTACGAGCAGCCTCCATCACAAATTTTCCAGCCAGAACCAAAATTTCCTTACTCGCTAAGGCAAGTTGTTTACCTGCTGATAATGTTGCTAATGCTGGTTCTAATCCGGTAGTTCCAACAACAGCTACGACAACGCAGTCTGCCTCAGGAAGCTTTGCTAATTCTACAAGACCTGAAAGCCCTGTTACAATCCGAGTGCTGCTTTCAAATAAACCTAAAGATTTTGCTTCATGAGCAGCTTTATCATCAAAAATGCCTACATGTTTTACGTGGTAGGTGCGGGCAATCTCAGCAAGACGTTTAGCATTTGATTTTCCTGCAATCGCTACTAATTCGAGCTTGTCTTGGTGAGCGGCTATAACACGCAGGGTATTTTCGCCGATAGAACCGGTAGCTCCTAACAAAACGACGCGTTTACGTTGTTGAATACTGCTCACGTTTTATAATTACCTTAAACCTAGGAAAAAATAAGCAACAGGTGCCGCTAAGAGAATACTATCGCTTAAGTCAAAGATACCACCAATCCCGGGAATCGCTGTACCCGAATCTTTAATGGAAGCATCGCGCTTAAGAATTGATTCAATCAAATCAGATACGATTGAAATGATGGCAACAGGTATTCCAAAGAGGATCGCTTTAGTGATAGGTAGGCACATGCCTATCTCGTTTTTCGTGTAATAAGCAAAAACGGTACCGACTGTGACTGCGATTACGACACCGCCAACGGCGCCTTCCCAGGTTTTTTTAGGACTAATTGTTGGCGCCATTTTATGACGACCAAGCGCTAGTCCAGTGAGTAGCGCTCCAGTATCACACATTTTTGCGACGACAACGATCCATAGGCATAGAAGTAGTCTTCCTTCAGCGGAAATTATATCGCCAGAGTGTGGCGTAAGTAAGCGAACTAGATATTGTAAGGTTACTGCTACATACACTAATCCAAATAACGTTGAGCTCAGTGATGAAGCGCGTTGATCCGTATCTCTCTCACTTAAAATGCGAATAGAAAATAATATTACAGCGAGAACAAGGAGTCGGTCACTAGGCCATCCATAATTAATTTCTAGCCATGGAGCTACGGTGATTAAGGTTCCGAATAGCATGCCCAGTTTTGAAAAAGGGGTTCTGCCAGC
>Ga0214175_1000006_pt1 | contig 132403 bp, 99 predicted proteins | sample TroBogEpilimnion_17_FD_153013 | JGI IMG/M metagenome (GOLD analysis project Ga0214175, IMG submission 153013) | Freshwater microbial communities from Trout Bog Lake, WI - 09AUG2007 epilimnion | ecosystem: Environmental > Aquatic > Freshwater > Lake > Epilimnion/Euphotic zone | place: Trout Bog...
AACGTCCGCTCGCGTGCTGACAAGAGTTTTGAGGGCAATCGCACCTTGGCAGAGTTTATCCAATTAGTGACTGCCGAAATCAGTGAACGTCGCCTCAAGGCTCACGTCCCCCAAGCCACCCCGGCACCTACCGCCTAAACTTTTATGACCCAACCTCGCAGTACCAGTCGTCGAGACTTTTTAAAATTTGCGGGGTTAGGGAGTCTAGCCTGGGGAGCGGCGGCCACGCCTGCTTTGGGGCAGACCCATCGCGACAGCCAAGATAATAGCACTCAGAAGTTGGCCAAAAACGTCATCTTCATGGTGGCCGATGGCATGAACATTGCCACTTGGTCTCTCGCAGATGCTTATTTGCAACGGACCACCGGTGGAGCTACGCATTGGCGTAAACTTTATTATGAACGTCCCGTTGTGCGGGCGCTTTGTGAAACCCATTCAGCCAGCAGTTTGGTCACCGATTCTGCGGCGGCCGCTTCTTGTTGGGGGATTGGTCACCGCATTGTAAATGGGGTGATTAACATCATGCCCGACGGGAGTAAGCCGATGAACCTCTTTCAAAAGATGCGCCTTCAAGGGCATAAGCGCACGGGTCTTGTAACTACCGCCACCGCCACCCATGCAACCCCAGCTGGGTTTGTGGCCACGGTTGAGAATCGGAAAAGTCAGGGCGAAATCGCCTTTCAATATTTAGAAAATGGCGTCGATGTTATCATGGGAGGTGGTGCTGAATATTTTGGCGACTCCCTCTTGAGCGCCTACCAAACGTCGGGCTACCAAGTGGTCACGAAGCGTGCTGAATTGCTCAAGGCTGACCCCACCCGGAAATTATTAGGTCTCTTTAGTAAACGCTACATTCCCTACGAGGTCGATCGACTCCACGACCCGCTATTAAAAGCTAATGTGCCGACCTTAGCGGAAATGACGCAAAGTGCCTTGGACGCTTTGCAGGATTCACCGAGCGGTTTTATGCTCATGGTGGAAGGTGGCCGCGTGGACCATGCCGCTCATGCCAATGACGCCCCGGCGATTATTCATGACATGCTCGCGTTTGATAAAACGATTCAAACGGTTTTAAATTTCGTCGATCAGCATCCTGATACCTTATTGATTATCACGACCGACCACGGCACAGGAGGCATTCAGCTCAACGGTCTCGGGGATGAAGATTTTGATACCACCAAGCCGGCCTACAGTGCCAGTACGCCAGCCTTTTTAACGCTGACGAAGATGTACCAATCGCAAGAGGTCGCCGTCGCGCTTAATAAAGGCCAACCCAAAGCGAAGCTGGTTGAAATGCTGGTGCAAAACTCGGGACTCAATTTCAAGGCCGCCGATTTAGCTAAAATCACTGACCTGAAGACCTTCCAAGAGGTCTTGCCTGCGTATACTGGCATCAATTGGACCAGTCATGCCCACACGGCGGATCTCGTTGAATTCTGTGCACTCGGACCTGGGGCTCGTCAGTTCTTGCCCTTTATTCGCAATGACGAAGTGCACGGTAAAATTCTTAAAGCCACCGGATTGGCGGTTTAAAGTGGGCACAAAAAAGGGCGCCCCGTGGACGCCCTCATGGTTAAGGTAGCGAAGATTAGTACTTCACGCCGCAGCCGTAGGACTTCGTCGAAGTCACTTCAGGCGTCTTACCTTCTTTCAGCGCTTTGACGGCAGCGAGAACGTAGTTAGTGGCCTTGTCGATGTCTTCCTTCTTGGTCGAGGCGATGCTATCAATCGCACCTTTGTAAGCTAAGATACCTTTTTCATCGATCACGAAGCAGTGAGGGGTGCTCTTCGCTTCATAAGCACGAGCGACAGCGCCATCAGCGTCATCAATCACCGCGGTCGAAGGGTAGTAGGTGCGTTGGGCGAGATCTTTAACTTTACCACCCGTATTGATGGTGAGCCAGATGCCACCTTGTGCGATGACGGACTTTTGGAATTCTTGCATCTTACCGGGCTCGTAGAACTTTTGCACGTAAGGGCAGCCAGGGTTGTACCACTCGAGGACAACAATCTTGCCCTTGTAGTCCGAGAGCTTGATGGGCTGACCGCTGGCGGTCTTGGCGGTAAACTCAGGAGCAGGCTTGCCGATTTCAGGAGCGGCATAAGAAGCCACAGCAATGAGCAAGGCAGCGAGGGTGGAGAGGAGACGCATAGTTGTAGGGGATGTGAATTAAGGATTTAGGGTAAAACGGAGACTTTTCAATCAAGACCATCGATTCAGAAGCCCCAAAATATCGCAAAAATCGTCAATTTAAGCGTAATTTTACTCGTGGGTTGCCAAATTAGATAAAAACAGGGATTTAACCTGCTTTATGGCAGATGCCCGTTCTATCGCCTTAGTTTGCGCCAACGAAGCCTCATTGTGGGCGGAGTTACGTGCTCGTGCAGAAGTCATTGCGAAAGCCGAGCCCACCCTAGCCCCCCTGATCGAGCGCTGGGTTTTAAGTCAAAAAAACTTTGCGGACAGTTTTGTGCAGCGTTTAAGCGAGCGGCTTAATCCCACTGGGCAAGACCTAGGGATCATTCAACAAGGTCTCCGGGCCGCCTTGGCGCTCGATTCGGAAATCATCCCCAAGATGCGCGCTGATATTCGCGCCATCCTAGAGCGCGATCCGGCGACGGAACACGCCCTGATTCCGTTTCTTTGGTATAAAGGTTTTCATGCCATTTCGGCCCATCGCTTCGCCCACGCCCTGTGGAAAAATAAACGCCACGACTTAGCCCTCTACTTGCAATCGTTGAGTTCGGAACACCTCGCTGTCGACATTCACCCCGCGGCTAGTTTTGGCGTCGGAATTCTTTTAGACCACGCCACTGGTTTCGTGGCCGGCGAAACCGCAGTCGTCGAGGATAATGTTTCCTTCTTACATGAGGTCACGCTTGGCGGCACGGGCAAAGCGCGCGGAGATCGCCACCCTAAAATCCGCTCAGGTGTTTTAATCGGAGCAGGTGCCAAAATTCTGGGTAATATTAATGTGGGTGAAGGGGCGAAAATCGGTGCCGGTTCCGTGGTCCTCAAGGATGTGGCCGCACACACCAGTGTGGCGGGAGTGCCTGCGGTCTTAATTGGCAAAGCCTCCGTCGATGCTCCGGCACTCGACATGGACCATTCGCTCTGACCCTTTATGCCCCACACTACGTCGCAAGACCGTCCAAGTGATAATCGTGTCTTGGACTGCCTCTATCGCGTGGGGGCATTCGTAAACACCACGGAGGATCCTCGCGAAGCCCTAGATTTTATTCTCGCTGAAATCGTGCGCACCTTGGGGGCCTCGAGTGCTTCGATTGCACTCGTGGAACCTGCTACCGGTGATTTACGCATCGAAGTCTCCAATGGACTCGATACCGATTCGGCCAAACGGGTGATTCAACAAGGACAGGGGATTACGGGTTGGGTGGCTTTATACGCTAAACCGCTGCGGGTACCTGACGTCTCCAAGGACGGGCGTTACGTTGAAATCCGGAAGGGGATTCGTTCCGAACTAGCTGTGCCGATGGAACTGATGGGGAACGTGATTGGAGTGGTGAATTGTGACTCCGATCGCTTGGACGCCTTTACGGAAGAAGATGTGGGGTTCTTAGCGCTACTCACCAATGAGGCTTCGAAAGCCGTAGGTCGCATCTGGCTACTCCGCCAATTACGTTCCAAAGCCGCCCAATTACAGTCGCTGGTTTCAGCGGCACAAGGGTTGGCACGCGAACGCGATGAAGCTGGCACCATTGTAGATCTTACGAGTGCGACGCGTCACTTACTCGGCGTGCGGGCCAGTGCCTTTTATTTGTTAACCGGCCATGAACTCGCCCTGCAACAAATCGATGGTGATTTGGCGGGCAGTCAGTTGATTCCCAAGATTCACATTCAAGAAACCGCCTTGGGTACGGTGGTTTCACGCCATCGTCCGCTCGTAATCCCTTTGGCGGGTAAAACGGAAGAAAACCTCTTCTCGGTTTTGAAAGAGCCAGTGGCCATCTCTTCTTTGCTCGCGGTACCCGTGCGCTACGAAGACGAAACCTTTGGCGTGTTGCTTTGCGTCGCCATGGGAGCGTATCGATTCTCCGATGACGACAAGCACCTCGTCACGGCGTTGTCTTCTTTCGGGGCGTCCTCGATTCAAAACTCCCGACTTTATAACAAAGTATTTAAGGTCGAAGAAGGGCTACGTCGCAGCGAACGACTCACGGCCCTCGGTTTACTTTCTGCCGAAGTCGCCCATGAGATTCGTAATCCGCTCACGGTGATGAAGCTGCTTTCGGACACCTTGGCACAAGGGATTGAACCCTCGGACCCTCGACTGGAAGACATTGGAGTGATGCGCGAAAAGATTGCACACATGGAAGGGGTTGTCTCGCGGGTCTTGGGGATGAGCAAAGCCCAATCTGGTGCGTTTAAATCGATAAACTTAATTCAGTCTGCGGAAAATTCGATTTTACTCCTCCGCCTGAAACTCCAGCAGCTTGGCGTCAAAGTCACTTTTGACGCTCCCACGGAATTGCCGAATGTCGAAGGCAACCCAGGGCAAATTCAACAAGTCTTTCTTAACCTAATGCTCAACGCAGTGCAGGCGATGGGTACGGGCGGACAATTGAATATTAAAGTAAATGTCGAAGACGGACAAACCGGGAAAGTCGTTGCGGTGCGGATTGCCGATACGGGCCCGGGTATTCCTCAAGCCATCCTGCCCAAAATTTTCGATTCGTTCTTCACGAGCCGCGAAGATGGCACCGGACTTGGTCTCGCCATTGTGAAACGCATTCTACGCGATCACCGGGGAGATATCAGCGTTGAAGCTACCAGTAGTAGCGGCACCACGTTTAAGTTTTGGATTCCGTGCCAGCAGTAAAATAAGTCCGGGCAGCTTGCCAAATCACGGGGATAAAGGAGACCGCTACCACGATAATAATCACCTTGTGGAGGCTATCGGCTAAACTCGTGCCGCCGATTACATGCCCAATACCAATCAGGCTGCTAATCCATAAGACTGCACCCAGTACATTCCAGAAGAAGAATGCCTTTGATGGCATATTACCCATGCCCGCAACAAAAGGCACGAAGGTCCGTAAAATGGGAGCAAAGCGGGCTAAGAGTAGTGCCACCCCACCTTTGGACTGAAAGTAATTTCGGGCCGCGACTAAGTAGCGACGTTTATACAAGAAACCGTCCGGACGATGCTCAACCCGACTACCAAACTTACGACCGAGCCAATGACCAGTTTGGTTTCCGATAATCGCAGCCAAGATAAGGACTAAGGTCGTCGGCCAAGCTTCAAAATAAGCGGGCCGATCGCCATTTGCGACGGTGAGTACACCTGCAGTCACGAGCAAGGAATCACCAGGCAAGAAGAAGCCCGCCAGTAAGCCCGTTTCGGCGAAAATCATGAAAGCCATCAACCCTAGGCCACCAGTCTGAATCGTCTGGCGCAGCCCGTCGGCGGTATGCAGGTGTGCCCAAGCATCAACAATCCACGTGTCCATAAGGTTTCATGATGCATTCTTTAGAATTAAGCAATGACCTTGAAGCAGGCACGGTTACTGCTAACGGTCATGCCTAGGTCCTATGTCGCCTGAATTCGCCTCATCTACTGATAAATTACGCCGTGCCGCCCTCCAGCACGCACTCGCCGGGGAGGCCGCTTTGCAGGGTGAAATCATACCACGGGCTAAACTGTTCCTCGAAGAGGCTCGGCAAATTCAACTCGCCGCTCATCGGGCTGGCGCCCCTAGCACCGAAGTCGTCAAACTCCGTTCGGACGCCATCGATATTTTAATGGATGCTCTTTACCTCCGGGCAGGACCTGGGGCTAAGGCACTAACCTTGGTTGCTACCGGTGGCTACGGACGAGCCGAACTTTGCCCGCTGAGTGATATCGACCTCTTGGTTCTAGTCCCCAAGCACACCCAAGCGACCAAGGCCACGACCGAATCGATTTTATACCCCTTGTGGGACATTGGGCTCAAGGTAGGGCAATCAGTACGTACGGTAAACGAGTCGGTTAATTTTGCCCAAGATGACCTCCACCTTCGCGTGGCTTTATTAGAAAATCGTTTATTAGCTGGGGACCCGCATTTACTCGAACAACTCCAAGCGAAACTCACGCAGATGTTGCGCGGGGATGCCTGGAAACCACTGGCTAAAACCATTGTCGAGTCGCAACGCAAGCGGCGGGAAAAAGCCGGAGGTAGTGCTTACCTTCAAGAACCCGACTTAAAAAATGGCGTGGGTGCTTTACGGGATGTTCAGGGCTGTATTTGGCTGGCCCGCATTGCCCGTGGCGGGGTCGGCGTCGAAGCCCTTGGTAGTTCAGGCTTTTTGCCTACGAATGATTTTCAAAAGTTCGTGCAAGCCCGGCAGTGTCTTTTGCGCCTGCGATGTGAATTACACTTTCAAGTCACGCGCCCCACTGAACAACTTTCGCTGGAACGCCAAGATACGATTTCCGAAGCCTTGGGCTACACCGGTTCGCTGACCGAGCGTATTGGTGGATTGATGCGGGAGTATTTTGATGCCGCCGATCACGTTCGCCGTTGCGTCGAAATTGTGGAAGGTGGAGTCATGGGTGAGCCCGAGCCGAAAGGGTGGGGCGATCCCATTCTGGTAGATGGTTTCCGTGTGGTCGCGGGCGGTATTGTTTCGGCCACTCACCGTTTTATTTTTGAAGAAGACCCGGGGCGCTTAATTCGGCTTTTCCGCCTCTGCCAACTCCACGAAGCCCAACCTGACCGGGCGCTCTCACTCTTAGTACGCGAACGGGCACATTTGCTGACCTCGGAAATTGCCCAAACCGAGGACTGTCGCAGTGCGATGCGTGCCTTGCTGACCGAAGGGGGCAAGGTCTATCAAGCGATTCATGGACTGCGGGAACACGACCTGCTCTACCGCATCATCCCCGAATTCGCAGGGTTGCACTGCTTGGTGCAATTCGAGTTTTACCACCGTTGGACCGCGGATGTGCACACTTTGCGTTGCCTTTATGAGTTAGACCAAATTTACGCCGGAGCTACACCGATTGACCAGCGTTACCGCGATGTCGTGATTAGCAGCGAAGCTCCTTCGTTACTCTACGCGATTTTATTTTTACACGATATCGCCAAGTCGGGTGGGATTGAAGGCCATGCGGAACGAGGTGTTCCGATTGCGGATGCCGTCCTCGAACGTTTAGGGTTCGACCACCGGGAGCGTGCCATTGCCAGTGGGGTGATTCGAAACCACTTAATCATGGGACTCTATTGGCAACGTCACGACATCGACGACCCTGCCAATATCGAACGTTTTGCCCAACTCGTCGGCGACGAGCAGGTCCTCCACGCCTTGCATGTACACACGCGGTGCGATGCCCGTGCGACTTCGCCGGATTTATGGACGGACTTTAAAGATGGCCAACATTGGCTTCTTTACCGTCGCACGCTGGCTAAATTGGCGGGTGAAGCAGAAGCGGATCATCATACCGCGGCCGATAAACTCCACGAAGCCACGAACAAAATTCTAGGAGACCGCTTACCGCAGGATGAAGTGGAAGCCCATTTCAGTTTAATGCCCCGAGGCTATTTCTCGCACGCCTCGGCGGAAGACGCCGCCTATCACCTCGAACTGATTCACCAACTCATCACCTCCGTCTTTTCGGATGATGGCGAAAACTCCCTTCGCCCGATTGTTGATTGGCATGATGACCTAGGTTCGGTGCAGTCCTTGGTGACCGTAGTCACCTGGGATCGTCCGGGGTTGTTTAGTCGCATGGCGGGTGCCTTTGCCGTGGCCGGGATTAATATTATTTCTTGTCGGGCGTTTTCGCGTGAGGACGACGTCGCCATCGACTTCTTCAAAGTCGCCTTACCCATTGGCAAAGAAAAAGACAGTAAAGCTAAGTTTACGGATTATCTCGCGAAATCTTTACTCGAAGGGTCGGACTTGGCGGAGGAAGTCAGTGCCGAGGAGAAGAAAGCTTCCCAAACTTGGCCACGCCGTCGTCCGTATGTCCCCTTAGCTTCCAAGGTAGAAGTCTACTACGAAGCTGACCTGCACCGCACGGTCGTGGAATTACAATGCAATGACCGTCTAGGCCTCCTTTTCCACGTAGGCCGGGTGATTCGGGAGGCGGGCTATACCATTACCTTTGCCAACGTGGCGACGGAGCAAGGCTTTGCCCTAGATACCTTCTACTTGGCCCCAGAACGCGGTTTAGTGACCGCCCCGCAGCCTCCCGAGGTGTTAGCGGACCAGTTGCGTCAAATCGTGTCTTAAGCCATCCCCCTTGATTCCTTAAAGAAAACTCTTAAGGTAACGATGTTATGATTACAGCAACCTCTGCTTTGCGTGCCTTATTCTTGTCCCTTTTGGCGCTAGCTTCGCTTTCCGCTGCCGAGACACCTGCTGCCAATACCGCCACTTCTCCTGCTCCTATGCCTACTCCTAAAATTGAAAAAGCTACGTTCGGCGCTGGTTGCTTCTGGGGCGTCGAATATAATTTCCGTCGGGTACCTGGCGTGATTGATGCCGCTTGCGGCTTCGCGGGAGGCGACGTGGATCACCCCTCTTATCGCCAAGTCTGCACGGACAAGACCGGCCACGCCGAAGTGGTCCAAGTAACTTTTGACCCCAGCAAAGTTTCCTACCGTCAGTTAGTAGACTTCTTCTTCAGAATGCACAACCCCACGCAGGTAAATCGCCAAGGTCCAGATTACGGCACCCAATACCGCTCGGTCATTTTCGTCCATTCTCCTGAACAACGTAAGGTCGCTGAAGAACTAAAAGCCTCTTTGCAGGCTTCGAAAAAATACGCTGAGCCTATCGCCACGCAAATTGAAGAGGCTAAACCGTTTTGGAAGGCTGAAGAATACCACCAACGCTACTTTGAAAAGAACGGTGGTCCCACCTGTCACGTGACGGAATTTTAATCGTGGCTGACTGGCACCAGGAACCGGAGCATGCACTTCCTGGCTTAAGTGGAGAAGGGGAGTCTACACTCTCACCGCTCAAAAAGCCCTTGGCGGCTCGCATGCGACCGCAGCGACTCGCCGAAGTTGTGGGTCATGCGAGTTTATTAGGCCCGCAAGCCTTGCTGCCTCGTTTGATCCAGAGCGACCAGTTTGGCTCGCTGATTTTTTATGGCCCTCCCGGATGTGGCAAAACCACCTTGGCCGAAGTCATCGCACAAGAAACGCAGTCCAAAGTCGTGCGGGTTAATGCGGTACTCTCGGGCACGCCTGAACTCCGCGAAATTCTCCATCGGGCACGTCATCATCCGCAGGACAAAACGTTGCTCATCATCGATGAAATTCATCGCTTTAATAAAGCCCAACAAGACTTACTGTTACCCGATATTGAATCTGGGGTGGTGCGACTCATCGGCTGCACCACGCACAATCCAGGAATTTATGTGACGCCCGCCTTGTTGAGTCGGAGTCATCTGTTCCGGTTGGATCCATTATCTACGCAAGAGATTGCTGGGTTTCTGCAGCGTGCCTTGACGGATAAAACGGTGGGTCTGGGAGCTCTCGGTATCGGAGCTTCAGCACAAGTTTTACTGCAAGTTGCCGAGATGAGTTCTGGGGACTTACGTCGGGCCCTGAATTGCCTCGAAACGTTAGTCTTATCTGCACCCGCACTGGGACAAGTGACCCCTGAAGCCGTGGGCTCCTTTGCTCGTGAACGTCGGCTGCGCTATGATGATGGAGGCGATGACCATTATGATACCGCTTCCGCTTTCATTAAATCCATTCGCGGGAGTGATCCCGACGCCGCGCTCTATTGGCTCTTTGTGATGTTAGAAGGCGGCGAAGATCCTCGTTTCATTGCCCGTCGACTTGTCATTTGTGCCTCGGAAGACATCGGCTTGGCAGATTCTCGAGCCCTCGGGCTAGCCACCGCCGCGTTTCAAGCCTGTGAGTTCGTGGGTTTACCAGAGTGCGAATACGCTTTAGCGCATGCGACTTTGTTTTTAGCCCTCTCGCCCAAAAGTAATAGTACGACCTTGGCGATCAGTGCGGCGAAAGAAGCCCTGCAAAAAGCTCCGCGGCAAGAAGTGCCCCTCCACCTGAAAGACTCGCACACCGTTTTGGCCAAGCGTCTAGGGCAGGGGAAGAGTTACCTGTATAGCCATAATTACCCTCAGGGTATTAGTGGTCAGGATTACCTGAGTAAGCCTCTGGAACTTTATCATCCATTACCTCATGGAGCAGAAGCGGCTTTGGCCGAACGTTTGGCCCAGTTGCGCCAACTGAAAGCCAACCTGCGGAAGCCTGCGAAGGAATAAGCGCATGGTCCACGCCCCTCGATTGCCTTGGTTTAAATCCCAGACTGTGCCGCTTTATTTGGCACCTATGGCCCGGCATACTGACCAAGCCTTTCGACAAATTTGCAAAGAGCAGGGGGCCGACGTGATGGTAACGGAGTTTGTGCAATCCGAGGCACTGATTCGCGATAATGTAAAGGCTTGGGAGATGGTAGATTTTACCGAGTCGCAACGCCCCATGGGCGTTCAAATCTTCGGGGCCACGCCCGCATCCATGGCGCGGGCTGCTCGATTGATTTGCGACCGAGTCCGTCCCGATTTCTTAGACCTTAATTTTGGTTGTCCCGCCCACAAGGTCATCGAACAGAACGCAGGGTCAGGCTTATTGCGCTGTACCCCGTTGTTGTATGACTTGGTGAAAGCCGTCAAAGATGCGATGCCGGACGTGCCTTTAACCGCCAAGATGCGCCTTGGCTGGGATCACGCCACGATTGTAGCCGTCGAAGTCGCTGGCCGGCTAGAAGAACTGGGAGTCGAAGCTTTAGCCGTGCACGGACGCACCAAGGAACAGGGGTATAGTGGAGAGGCCCATTGGGGCTGGATTGCCAAGGTTGCCGCGGCGGTCGATATTCCCGTGATTGGCAATGGGGATGTCCGTGACGGGCCTTCGGCCTTGGAGCGTTTGAACACTTCCGGCGTCTCGGGGCTCATGATTGGTCGGGCAGCCCTCAAGAACCCCTGGATTTTTAAAGAATTAAAAGCCACCCTCGCCGGTGCCCCCTCCAGTGCGGCCACGGTTTCGCTCCAAGAACGATGGGATACCCTGCTACGGCTGGCAGAGTTAACCCTTGAGGTTTATAAGAGCCGATTAGGCGATCGGGATGTGCGCTGGATGCTCGACCGCCTACATCCCTTGACGCAGGGGCTGCCTGGTTCTCGTCGGCTGCGCGATCAGTTCCAACATTGCTTCACGTTGACAGATTTGCGACGGCTCCGTGACCATCATTTGGCTGAGCACGCGGTTTAATTTTATCCTGTTTTTATTAGGGATTTTTTCTCTGTTACGGAGATGCAACAGAAACTTTAATTTCTTATCCGCAGCCTATTGTGAATATCCTGTGGAAGGATTCAATTTGTCGGTGGGCAATACCGCTTCATCAAAGAGCTCGATTTAACCCCGGTGATCGATGTCTAAACCCGTTTTATACAGGTTCTCAATCGTAACACACTCTCCACAATTTCAATCCACTCTCAATCAATGACTTACAATTTTCTGAATTTAAGCTTAAACGTTCAAGTTAACGGCGCCATCCGGTCCTAACTTTCAACCTTAATCTTACCTGAAGAAAATATTTCACTTTCGGGCTTTCCATAAGCCTGTGAACAACCTTTCTAAACCATCCCACTTTTTATGGCCAGCCCCGTAAGCCACCTTTCCCTTTGGGAGACTACCAAAAACGAACTTCGTAACGTTTTCTCCACTTCTGACTTCGATTCTTGGATCTCGACCCTTCAAGCCATCGGTTACTCGGACGACCAAACTCTCCTGCTCGAAGCGCCTACCGTTTTGGCCGAAGCCTGGGTATCCAGCAATTTCTCTGACTCGATTCGTCGTCAGTTAACCTTAGCGGCTGGTCGGAACATGAATTTTGAGATTAAGGCTCCGAAACAATCCGATGTCCGTGAGGCAACAGCCGTGGTGGAGTCGACCCGGACCACCCGTGCCAGTCGTGCCTCCGCAGCAGCCACGCCTCCTGCCATCAAGGCCACCAACACCTTCGAGAACTTTATCGTTGGTCCCGAAAATGAAATGGCTCATGGCGCCTCCATCGCCGTGGCGAAAGACCCCGGTCATGTCTACAACCCCTTATTCATTCATGGCCCCACGGGTTTAGGTAAAACCCACTTGATGCACGCGATTGCTCATTCGCTCTACGCCTCCAATCCCCGCGCCCGCATCGCTTATATTTCTTCCGAAACGTTTGTGAACGATTTCATCAGCTCGCTCCAATCGGGCAGCGTGGCACCTTTTCGCCGGAAGTATCGTGAGTTAGACTTGTTGCTCATCGACGATATTCAATTCCTCGCCGGCAAGGAATCGACCCAAGACGAATTCTTTCACACCTTTAACGAACTGCTGAACAACCACAAACAAGTGGTGCTCACCAGCGATCGTCCAGCTTCGGAAATTGCGAAACTTCAAGATCGCTTGGTATCTCGTTTCCAATGGGGCATGGTCGCTTCCATCCAAGCCCCGAGCCTGGAAACCCGCATTGCTATCCTGCGCAAGAAGGCACAAGCCCGCGGCATGGAATTACAGCCCGAAATCGCTGAGTTCATTGCTTCCCGCATCGCTCGTAACGTCCGTAACCTTGAAGGTGCCGTCACCCGTATTGTCGGCCTTTCCGGCATGACGCGTAAGCCCCTCGACTTGCCTCAAGTTGAAAAGCTTTTACACGACATTTTAGTCGAAGAAGCCAGCCACACCCTCACGGTTGAAGTCATTCAACGTAAAGTTGCTGAACACTATCGGATTCAGATGTCTGACATGACCTCGAAGCGCCGCATGCAAAACATCGCCTTCCCCCGTCAGGTCGCCATGTACCTGGCCACGCAATTGACGAGCATGTCCTTAGTTTCGATCGGCGAAGCGTTCGGTGGTCGCGACCATGGTACGGTGATTCACGCTCGTAAGACCGTGACGAATCAAATGGAAGTCGACGCCAACGTACGCCGTACGGTCGATTATTTACGCGGCCAACTTTCGACCAATCGCTAAAGTTTTTATAACTTAAATAGAGCAGGGGACTTAACGAGGTTAGGTCCCTTGTTTTATTTTAATAACTGAATCATGGCCGCCACTTGGGCTCGATTCGCCACCGGGATGGCATCGCTCTCCCAGTTTGGGCTGGCGCCGAGGGCGACGGCCGCCGGGCGAACTTGCATCGTCGTCGCCTGGACGCCCCGCAAGGAAGCATGCAATTCTCTAACGCCGGTTTGCTCGATGATTGCTAGAGCGTTGTGCGGACCTACGCCTCCGCCTGCCATGATCTGACAACGGTCACCCGCTTGCTGGACTAATTTTGCAATCAAAGGTGCCCCCGCCAAGGCGTGGCTCGCTTGGCCTGACGTTAAAACCCGCTGACAGCCTGCTTGAATAATGGCTTCTAAAGCATCGCTCGGTTCGCGTGCCCAATCGAAGGCTCGATGGAAAGTGGTCGAAAGGCCCTGTGCCGCTTCCACCAACGCCCTTACCCGAGGTTGATCAACCGTGCCATCTGGCGACAGGACACCAAAGACAACCCCATCGGCACCGGCTTGTCGTGCTAGGGCAATGTCGCGCAACATGATTTTAAATTCGGCAGCGGTGTAGTGAAAATCGCCTCCGCGGGGACGAATCATCACATGTAACTTAACGCCGGGTAGGGCTCGGGTAGCCTCCATCGTCCCTAAGCTCGGGGTCGTCCCGCCTTCGGCACAATTCTCACAGAGTTCGATACGATGTGCCCCACCGAGTTGGGCTTCCAGTGCGGAAGCATAAGAATAAGCAACAATCTCCAATAAAACGGGCAGGGCAGGCATCTTCATCCCCACAAGATAGCCGCTTCGCCCAGCTTGAGAATTCTAAAGCTACCTCATCTCCCTTCTTGCCTACGCCCATCAGCCTGTCTTCATCAAACCGTTCCTTTTCATTGTTCCCAGGGGAGCCCTTGATGGGCTGAGATGAGGCTTGGCCTCGAACCCTCGTACCTGATGCGCGACCCGCGCCGTAGGAAGTGGATGATCGTTTCGCACCCATTTCGTCTGGTAGTTGTCTTACTGGGGACCTCTGATTAGTACGCCTTTATTCACCATGGTCTCCGACAATAAACCTTCCACCTTCCCCCAGTCACAGCGGGTTTATGTGACGGGCTCGCGTCCCGACATCCAAGTCCCGATGCGCGAAATCAAATTAAACGACACCAAATTGCCCAACGGCAAAACGTCGCCGAATGAAGCCATTCGCGTGTACGATACTTCCGGTCCGTGGGGCGATCCCGCCTTCCACGGCGACGTGGAAAAAGGCCTTCCCGCCATTCGGCAAAGTTGGATTGTCGAACGTGGAGATGTCGAAGCGGTCTCAGGTCGTGCCCTGCAGCCCGGCGATGATGGCTATCTTTCCTGGAAACATGCCGAAGCCGCTCAGCGTGCCACCTCGCGCAATCGGTTAGTGCAATTCGATCGCGGCTCCCGACAAGTTTACAAAGCTAAACCTGGACAACGTCCCACGCAATTAACCTACGCGCGCCAAGGGATTATCACGCCCGAGATGGAATATATTGCCATCCGTGAAAACCTTCGCCTCCAAGCCCAGCAAGCCAACGCCCCGCGCCACGCCTTGGGTTTCCAGCACCCGGGACAATCCTTTGGAGCGGCCATTCCCAAAGAAATCACACCCGAATTCGTGCGCTCGGAAGTCGCCCGCGGTCGGGCCATCATTCCTGCCAACATCAATCACCCTGAATTAGAGCCGATGATTATCGGCCGAAATTTCTTGGTGAAGATTAATACAAATATCGGCAACTCCGCTGTTGCCTCTTCGATTGAAGAAGAAGTCGAAAAGATGCGCTGGTCGATCAAGTGGGGAGGGGACACGTTAATGGATTTATCGACCGGTAAAAATATTCACCAAACGCGTGAATGGATTTTACGTAATTGCCCGGTCCCCGTTGGTACCGTGCCCATCTACCAAGCTTTAGAAAAAGTGAATGGTCGTGCCGAAGACCTCACTTGGGAAATTTTCCGTGATACGTTGATTGAGCAAGCCGAGCAAGGGGTGGATTATTTCACCATCCATGCGGGCGTACGTTTAGCTTACATTCCACTGACGGCGCGCCGCGTCACGGGGATTGTTTCGCGCGGAGGTTCGATTTTAGCCAAGTGGTGCCTGGCCCATCACCAAGAGAATTTTCTCTACACGCATTGGGATGAAATCTGTGACATCATGGCCGCTTACGATGTTAGTTTCTCCATTGGTGATGGCCTCCGCCCTGGCTCGATTGCGGATGCAAACGATGAGGCTCAATTTGCCGAATTAAAAACTCAAGGTGAACTCACTGAGCGCGCTTGGGCGAAAGGTGTTCAAGTCATGAACGAAGGTCCCGGTCACGTGCCCATGCAGATGATTAAGGAAAACATGGAGAAGCAACTCGAGTGGTGTCACGAAGCACCGTTCTACACGCTCGGGCCGCTCACGACTGATATCGCTCCTGGCTATGACCACATCACGTCCGCCATCGGAGCCGCGATGATTGGCTGGTACGGCACGGCGATGCTTTGTTACGTCACGCCCAAAGAACACCTTGGCCTGCCGAATAAGAATGATGTGCGCGAAGGGGTCATTGCGTATAAAATCGCTGCTCATGCCGCCGACTTAGCCAAGGGCCATCCTGCCGCTCAAGTGCGTGACAATGCCTTGTCGAAAGCCCGCTTCGAATTCCGCTGGTCTGATCAGTTTGCCCTCTCGCTCGACCCAGAGAAGGCTCAAGAATACCACGATGAAACGTTGCCTCAAGAGGCCGCGAAAACAGCTCACTTCTGCTCGATGTGTGGTCCAAATTTCTGCTCGATGAAAATCTCGGATGATATCCGCCAGTATGCCGAGCAAGAGGGGATCTCTGCTCAGGCTGCCTTAGAACAAGGCATGGCAGATAAGTCACGCGAGTTTCGCGAAAAGGGCGGCGAGCTTTACCAGTAAACATGACCCGTCAGCGTACCGCCGCCACGACGAAATCGTGGTACGATACTCCGTTGTATTACGACATGGTGTATGCTGACTACACTTACCGCGAAACGAAATTTATTTTAAAAACGCTGCGGACGTTTGCGCCTCAATTAACTGCGCCCTACCGCATTCTGGAACCTGCGTGTGGCTCAGGTCGTCTTTTAGAATCGCTGGCGCGCGCCGGGCATCAGGTCGATGGTTTTGATATTAATCCGCGAATGTTAAAGTTCGCGCGCCAACGACTTCGCAAACAAAAGCTGAAGGGGAAAGTTTGGGCCAGCCGCTTGGAGCATTTTACGGCCCCCGAGCGGGCCAGCTACGACTTGGTGCACTGCTTAGTCAGCACCTTTAAATATATTTTAACCGAGCGCGGGGCGGTTTCTTTTTTGCGTCGGGCAGCCGAGGTGGTCCGCCCCGATGGCATTCTTTTGCTTGGCATTCACCTTACGGATTATCGCAACAACCCACCCGATCATGAACGCTGGGTTGGGCGCCAAGGCGACCTTCGCGTTGTGAGTGAAACCTGGTCGCATCCCGCCCAACGCTCCACCCGCACCGAACGCATGCAAACGCGGATGCACATCACTCAAGGTCAGCGGAAAGAAATCAACGATACCTTTTGGAAGTTTCGCACCTACTCGGCTCTGGAACTACGCCAACTTATTAAAAAAGTCCCAGCCTTCCATTTAGTGAAATGCTACGACTTTCGGTATGACTTTAAGCACCCTCGTAAGCTCGACCACGCTCATTCGGATATTATTTTAGTGCTCCAACGTCGGTCTGACCCCTGATACGACGCCCCGAGACTTATCCTCCTTGCGTTCCTACAAGGGTTTCTTTACCCATTTTTTATGCCCAAAGTTGCTCTCCCCGCTGTGCTCCTGCTGCTTTCTTTGGCAGTGCATCCGTTGCAGGCCATCGATGTTGATCTAAACCCAGCGAAGAAGACCGTCACGCTCTCTCCTGAGAAGCCTAATGAAGTCATTCGCTACACTTTAGATGGTCGCGACCCTGACTTCGCTTCTGGCGTATACCTTGCCCCGATTGAGCTCCCCCAAGGTGGCGTGGTGAAAGCGGCGGTCTTTGACGACAATAAGCGCGTAGGGCAAGTCATCACCCGCACCATTAACGGTGCGAGTTCTGATCTCATTAATTCTGCAGAACTGCCCGTAACCCAAAACCGCGATTGGCGCACCTACGATTGGGTTAAGCGTCACCAAGACGTCCTTGAAATCGTCAAGACAAACCCCGCCTCGGCCCAAGTCGTTTTCGTGGGTGACTCGATCACACACTTCTGGGGTGGTGAACCCAAAGCCCAACGCGTGGCCGGCCCCGTGTCATGGGAGAAATACTTCGCCCCTCGTAAAACTTTAAACTTAGGGTTTGGTTGGGATCGCACCGAAAACGTCCTCTGGCGCCTCCGCCACGGTGAAATCAAAGGCCTCAAACCCAAAGCCTTTATTGTCCTGATTGGCACGAATAACTTCAGCTCTAACTCGGTAGCGGAAACCGCAGAGAGCGTTCAAGCCGTGTGCCAAGAGATTCGCAATCAAGCTCCGGGTGCTAAAATTCTTCTCTTAGGGATCTTACCTCGTTCGGAACGCCCTGATGCGTATCGTGCCAAGGCCATCGACACCAACGCCATCCTCGCCAGTCGCTCCAGCAAATTTGCCGATCGTTTCCTCGACCTCTCCGATAAGTTGGTCAACCCCGATGGTCGTATCACCAAAGCGATGATGTCCGATTTCCTTCACCCCACTGAAAAGGGTTATGAAATAATCGGTGCCGCGATTGACCAAGTCCTGCGCGACTGGGGACTTTAAATCTGTTTCAAAACAGATTTCGCAATTCCCTGAATCACTAACTCCGTAACGGGGTAGAGTTCAGGGTAATTTTGGTTTTCCGCTTTCAGGTAAGTCTTGTTTCCTTGCTTGATGAGGCGCTTCAAGGTCGTCTCACCATCGATGAGAGCTGCCACAATATCGCCGTGCTTAGCCACCCCTGGCTCGATGACGACGGTGTCGCCATCATGAATGTCTGCATCGATCATAGAGTCGCCGCGAACGCGAAGGGCAAAGGATTGAGGAGGGCGGCGACGGCTGCCGGCTGGGATGGCTGCCTGCATGCTGGCCACGGCACCCGTTGATTCCGTGTAATCGGGGAAACCTGCGGCAATCGACCCCATCAAGGGCAAGGATTCGAGGTTCTCGGCTTCTTCGCTAGGACCTTCGTAGCGAATGACCGTCTCAGAGGTGTCCACCGTGGCCTCAGGGGCGATTTTATAGGCTCGGGCGGCTCCTGGGATGCGTTGGAGCACTCCCTTGCGCTCTAGAGCCTGCAAATGGCCAAAAACGGCATTGGTACTGGCGAAGTGGAACTTGCCCTGAATATCGCGAATACTGGGCCAATACGAGTGCTGGGCCACAAAGCCCTTCATGTAATCGAGGATGGCTTGCTGTTTTTTAGTGAGACCTTGCATAGTGAACGGATGTTCAATGAAATTTTGCTCACTGTCAAGCCTCGGCTGTTTTAGTCCGCTTCCGGGCTAGTTTCGCAACAACTGGGCTAAATCCTCTGGTTTTTCAAGATGCACAGCATGCCCCGCACCCTCGACCACACTTAAACGTGCCCGGGGAAGTCTTTTACCCATGCGATGGGCGATGGTCGTAAACTTGGGATCGCACTCTCCGGTGACTAAATCGACCCGGCCTTTGAGTTCTCCTAAACGATCCCAAAGCGAAGGCAGGGAGCCGGTGCCGACATGCTTGAGGCTGAGGGCTAGGCCGACAGGGTCATTGGCTTGTCGCCGTGCCATCAGGGCGTTGTAGGGCTCGGGTGGCAATTGCTGCAGCGAACTGAAATAGGGCTGGTTATACCAATACTTATAAAAGGCCTCTAATCCTTTGGAATGAATGAACTCCGCCAAAGCCTGATCACCCCATACCCGGTTTTGTCGTTCTTGCGGTGACTCCAATCCAGGGCTTGCACTCACCAGTACCAAGCGAGCCACGCGCTCAGGGTTTTGCAGGGCCCAATGTAAAGCCAAACGACCTCCCATGGAATAACCCACGAGGGTAAAAGCTCCGAGGCCTTCGGCCGCTTGACTGATTAAGTCTAGATGCGCTGGCAGGGTATAAGCTGCGGGCTCTCGCAAGCCTTGGCGCGTGCCGTGCCCAGGAAAGTCTGTGGTGTGGAGCTTTTGCCCGTACGCCTGTTGTAAGGGCTCCCAGTCCAAGGCGGACCCCGTAAAGCCATGCAGGGCGACAATCTCCATGTCACAGCCTTAGGGGGCTTAAGTTGCAGGGTAAATATTTAAAAAAATCGGGAACAAATTTCGCTTTCACGCTGCTGCTTCATAAAAAAATAATTAAGAGCAAAGGCCTGATTTTATGGCTCTAAAACGGAACAATTAAAAAAATCGATGGTCAATATTAGCACTATGTCAGGCATCCGTATTAAACCCTGGAACCGCGTTGATAGCCCGGTTTACAGTTTGGCCACCTCGCACCAAGGGAAAGGTAACCTGAATATTTGTAGTTACGTCACCCCCATTTCGATGAAGCCCAAGGGTTTTATCATCGGGGTTTACAAAGACACCAAAACGCTTGCCAACTTAGAAGCCCACCCAGTGGGGTTGTTGAATTACTTGGCTGAAGATCAAGCCAAGCACGTTAAGCTACTCGGCAAGAAGACGGGTTTTAATATAGATAAAATTGCCCAGCTCAAACAAGAGGTCGAATTTGTGAGTGATGGGCTCTTTCGCATTAAGGGCGCCATTGCGGTAGTGCATTTGCGATTCCGCGAACGACTGGACTGCGGCGATCACTGGGCGTGGTTTGCCGAGGTAGACTCGTATGAGAATCTTCGTGAGGCCCCACCGCTCACGCTCAGTGAACTGAAACGTTTAAAAATTATTTTAGCCTGAGCCTTTAGGTTTCTTGGCCTTGGCTTTGGCCTTCTGCTCGTGATTGGGAATCAGGTACGTGCGACCCGCAATCAGGCGCTCGTATAAATCCACCATCGCCACGCCTTCGCGAGGACGCACAGAGTCGGCCTTCGTGGCTTTATCGACTTGGCGTTTCATCATGCGGCACAGGTCTTCAGCATTATACTGAATCATGCCCAAGATGCGTTCGACGGAATAACCGGGGATACTCTCTTCGATATAGAAACCGTCCTCTTCATCGTCTTCTAAAAAGACGTGGGCTTCATTCACCCGACCGAAGAGGTTGTGTAAGTCGCCCATGATATCTTGGTAGGCCCCCACCATGAAGGCACCGATGTAATAGGGTTGGCCTTCTTTTAAAGTATGGACCGAGAGGGTCCGACGGACGTCTTCCAAATCAATAAAGTCGTCGACCTTACCATCCGAGTCACACGTGATATCGACTAAGGTAGCTTGGACTTGGGGGCGCTCATTCAAACGATGAATTGGTGCGATGGGGAAGAGTTGATCGAGCGCCCAGTGATCGAGCAGCGACTGGAAGACAGAGAAATTACAGACGTACTGCTCGGCTAACATGGATTCGAGACGGGCCAGTTCATCGGGAATGTCCGGTGTGTTCGCCAAGTCTTTATGAATCTGGCGACAGATATTCCAAAAGAGTTGGTCCGCTTGGGCCCGTTCTTCGAGCTTCAAGTTGCCGAGGCTAAAACGCGCATGCGCTTCCTCCCGCTTGGCCTTGGCATCGTGGTACCGCTCCAGCGGATCAAACTTACCCTTATTCTTTCGAATCGAATCTAATTCTTTAAGAATCGGGTGGGTCGCCTTCTTAAGGGGCTCGTGCTGGGGCGTGTCGCGGGTAATACGATCCACGGCTTCAAAGATTAAAATGGAGTGCGGCGCGACTAAGGCCCGACCGGATTCCGAAACGATATCGGGGAGGGCGACGCGGCTTTCCTGACAGATTTGCTTAATGTTCGCGACGACGTCCCGGGCGTAAACTTCCATGCTGTAATTCATGGAGGATTCGTAAGCCGAGCGGCTGCCGTCATAATCGATACCCAAACCGCCGCCGACATCGAGGATGCCCATGGGGAAGCCCATGCGTTTTAACTCACAATAGAAACGGGTGGCCTCAATCACGGCTTTCTTAATCGTGCCGATGTTGGGGACCTGAGAGCCGATGTGGAAGTGTACTAAGCGGAGAGCTTGCTTCATCTTCGCTTGGGCTAATTTATCGGTGACCTGTACGATCTCGGCGGCCGTTAAACCGAACTTGGCATTCTCACCGGTACTGTCGGCCCACTTACCTTCGCCGGCGGTGGTTAATTTGACCCGCAGACCGATGTGGGGCTGCACGCCCATCTTGCGCGCAATGCGAATGATGTTATCAATTTCTGAAACTTGTTCGACGACAATGATGGTTTGCTTGCCGAGGCGTCGTCCCATCAAAGCTAACTCAATATACTCTTCATCTTTATAACCGTTGCAAATCAGCAGGGCTTTACGGTTTTCCAAAAGCGCCATCGCAATGATGAGCTCGGGCTTCGAACCCGCTTCTAAACCAAAATCATACTCCTCACCCGCATCGAGGATTTCCTCCACCACTTCGCGCAGTTGATTCACCTTAATGGGAAACACGCCGCGGTAACGACCATCGTAACCTTCTTCTTGGATGGCCTTGCGGAAGGCCTCGTTGATTTGCGTCACGCGGTGGCGCAATAAATCTTGCACGCGAATCGTGAGCGGAGGTTTCAAGCCTGCGGCTTGGACTTCCTTGACGATATCCATAATCCGGATTTTCCGGTGGTCACCTTTGGGGTGCACACAGAGACATCCCTGAGGATCTACGGAGAAGTTGTTACCTCCCCATCGTTTGAAGCCGTAGTAATCGTCGGCGTCTTTAATTGTCCAAGGCTGCGGTTTGCTCACGTGTTAAAGTCGCAACTTTTAATTCCTCGGCCAGAAGCGCAAGGGGAAATCTTCTGGAAATGGTTCCGACTCGACCCCGCCAGCGACTTCTCCTTGGCTAGGGCATGCCCACCGAACGCGTCATTCAAGCCACGATTAGGTTACGGCAAGCGTTGGCCCCCCTGAAGTTTCCCAGCCCCGCCGATTACGTTTATCAGCCCCTCGATTACGCCTGGAGTGCCCATGAAGCCTACTTACGTCGCTATGCTGCTTCAGGCCCCAAGCGAGTGCTGTTTCTCGGCATGAACCCTGGCCCCTTCGGGATGGCACAAACGGGCGTCCCGTTCGGCGAGGTCGCTGCCGTCCGCGATTGGCTGCAATTAGCCCAACCTATCGGCCAACCGCCCCGCGAGCACCCCGGCAAACCCGTCCGCGGCTTCGCCTGCCATCGCTCTGAAGTCAGCGGGCGCCGCCTCTGGGGTTTCTTTCAAGAACGCTTTCAAACTCCCGAAAAGTTTTTTGCCGAACACTTAGTGCATAATTACTGCCCCTTGCTTTTTTTAGAAAATACTAAACTGGGACGCAACGTGGTGCCGGAAGAATTACCCGCCGAAACGTTACAACCCCTACAGCAACATTGTGATCAATTGTTGCGCACGATGGTCGAAGCCCTCGGTGTCACCACCGTGGTGGGAGTAGGGGGGTATGCGGAAGAGCGTTCGCGCCTCGCTTTGGAAGGACTGCTGATTCATTACGCCAAAATTCCCCACCCCAGTCCCGCCAACCCCGTGGCTAATCGCGGTTGGTCGGCCGCCGCCACCCAAGCCTTAGTCGCCCAAGGAGTCTGGCCTGCCTAACATGGGCCTCCTCGAAGCCGTCCTCCGTAGTCCCACTTGGCGACAACGTCTTTGGGCCTGGTGGTACCCGTTTTTCACGCGTCGCATTCGCGACCAGAAAATCGATTTTCTAAATTATTCTTTTGCGACGTCTTCCCACGCACCCCTGGCTCTGCAGCCTGAGGACGAATTAAACCGCCCTAATCTGCAACTCTACGCCCACGTCACCGCAGGAGGGCCCTGGACGGGCGCTCGCGTACTCGAAGTGAGTTCAGGCCACGGTGGCGGAGCTTCTTATCTGACACGCACCTACCAACCTCTCAGTTATGTGGGCTTAGACCTCAATCCCGCAGCGGTGCAATACTGTGAAGGCCGCCATGCCGTTAAGGGGCTGACATTTAAGCGCGGTAATGCACTCGCGTTACCGTTTCCCGATCGAACGTTCGACCTCCTAATCAATGTCGAGGCCTCGCATTGCTACCCTGATTTCCCCAAATTTCTCCAAGAAGTTGCCCGGGTCTTAAAACCTCAGGGTACTTTTTATTATGCTGATTTACGTCCAGCAGACGAAGTTGAAGGTTGGCTCCAAGACTTAACGAGTGAGCCCGCCTTACGACTCGAACGTATGCAACTGATTAACCCTGAAGTACTCGCTGGCATGCGCCTCAACACGCCGCGTTATACCGCGATGGTACAACGGGCCTTCCCCAGTTACCTGCAAAAGATTACCCTCGATTTTGCCGGCGTCGAAGGATCGCGAATTTACAACGAGTTAGCCGCTGGCAACCTAAGCTATCGTTCATTTCGCCTGCAACGGCTCTAAAATCAAGAGACGGCCGGGAGTGCTCGTGCCTGCTGCTAACGAATTACCCCGACAATATTCGGCAATTAAGATCCGATGACCTGGCAGGGTAATCATGGAGATGGGACGGGCTAAGGGGGCGGCCAGGATTTGAGTATGAATGGCTTGATGTTCGAAATCGATATGGACCTGTAAAAGGTCGAAACCACTTTGATCTTTGAGGTAATTACCGAAGCGCGTAATGAGAAAACTATCACCCAAAGGTGCAGGCCAATCTTTGCCTAATTGCACAATCGCAGAAGGCGAGGAGTGCGGGGTGAAGGTCGCTTGGCCACCCCGGTCATTAGCATCTGGTCCAAGATTTTTGAACGGACGCACGAATTTCAAGTCCTTGGGCGCATCAGGGGTGTAAGGGTAGGGCTTGGTCGTCCAATCACCAAACTCATAAGGGAAACCATAATGTCTCCCGTGTTCGATCAGATTCAACTCTTCCGGCGTATCCGCATCGGTGCCATTTTCTACCCCTAACAAACGCTGCTGTTCATCCCACATGAAGTGGTACGTATTGCGCAGACCTTGAGCAAAAATTTCAATATTAGGAAATTCCTTCGTCGGATTCAGACGCCACAGGCAAGCCGTCAAAGGATTCTCGCCTGACTTATCGTAGTTAGGGGACTGACCAGTTTCGCCCCCATCCGTGCGAGAGCCGCTACTCACGTACATCAGACCATCCGGACCTTGGGCAATATGATTAACCCCATGATTATAAGGGCCGACGCCAAAATTATAGGAGGTCATGAGCCAGGCTTGCGGCTTAGTCCACGAAGGTTCGCCGTGCCAAGGTTCGGTCCGCCAAATCGTCACTTCATTCACCACCGGGGTTTTAGTTTTATTCCCTTGATTGCTCACCATGTACAGACGTCCGTCGCGATCGGTCCCTAGGCCCAAGCAAGTCGCATCGCCCAGTTGGGGGTTCATGATTTCCTTACCCAGCCAGAGTAACTTAATCTCATGGGTCGTAGTATCCCATTGCCAAATATCACCATTCGCCGCGAGCACGAGGACATGCTTGCCATCAGGGTGTGTCGTCAGGCGGGTGGGTTGAAAGTCTAAGGAAGCCCCGACGACGAAGTGCCAGCCTGCAGGCGCGGGAGGCAAAACCTCGGGAGCCATCGCAGCTAATAATTTTTCGAAGGACGGGTACTTGGTTTGGGCCCGCAGTGCTGTGATTTCGGTGAGCGTGGTCGGGGTGATTTGATTCCCCCAACTGCTAAAAACATAATTAAAAACTGCGACCACTTCCTCATCCTGTAAGGTCACGGGAGGCATCCAGCCATTAAAGGTCTGACCGGCGACCACGATTTTTTCTTTTAAACCTTCTAAAGGTGCCCGAAGTGCTTTCTCGCGCTGTTGTTGAATAAAATCACTGCCCGCGAGGGGAGGGAAGGCCTGAGGGATGCCTCGGCCTTCCTGACCGTGACAGGCGGCACAATACTGACGGTAAAGTTCGGCGCCGTTAGGCTGCCCGTGAAGTGACGACTTCTGGCCAACTCCCAGCAGCAAAATTAAGAGCAGTAAACAACGCCACATCACGTCCTTTATGGCTTAAATTCCCCAGGCTGTCCAGCCTAGCAAATGCCCTCGTCAGTGTGAAAATTTAATATTAAGAATAAATGATGCGACCCCTAGCATGGCTCTGTTTCAGTTTTTTAACCCTCGCCACCCCAATGTCAGGAAGCACACATCCTAATATTGTTTTTATCCTGACCGACGACCAAGGCTACGGCGATTTAAGTGCCCACGGTAATCCCATACTTAAAACTCCCAACCTCGATCAACTGCGCCAAGAAAGCGTTCATTTTGAAGATTTCCATGTCTCCCCCACCTGTGCTCCCACGCGGAGTGCATTAATCACCGGACGGCATGAATTTAAGAATGGCGTAACGCATACCATTAGCGAGCGAGAGCGGATGACATTGGATGCTATCACGCTCCCCCAGGTCTTAAAAAAAGCGGGCTATCGCACCGGCATTTTTGGCAAGTGGCATTTGGGGGATGAAGCTCCTTATCAACCCGATCAGCGTGGATTTGACGAGGTGTTCATTCATGGAGCTGGAGGCATTGGACAGTCTTACCCCGGCAGCTGCGGGGACGCTCCGAATAATTCTTATTTTAACCCCGTCATTCTTCATAACCGAAAATTCGAAAAAACCTCTGGTTATTGCACCGATGTTTTCTTTACCCAAGCCACGACGTGGATGGATGCCCAAGTCCAAAACCATCAACCGTTTTATTTGTACTTAGCCACCAACGCACCGCACGCACCTTACATCGCTCGACCCGAAGATGCGGCCCTTTACCTCAATAAAACACCCTCCAGTGACGTGGCCCACTTTTTTGGCATGATTCATAATATCGATGAAAACGTCGGTAAATTTCTCAAGCACCTAGAGCAACTTGGAATCGCCCAAGACACGCTCGTCGTTTTCATGAATGATAATGGCACTTCTAATGGTCAGAAGGTTTTTAATGCTGGCATGCGGGGTTCTAAAGGTACGGCATTCCTCGGCGGAACCCGCGCCATGGCTTTTTGGCGTTGGCCCCAACACTTTAAGCCGCACAGCGTGAATGCCCTTACCGAACACATTGATTTTTTCCCGACCATTTGTGAACTTACTGGGATCCCGTTAACTCCCGAAGTCCAAAAACAGGTCGAAGGCCGCAGTATGGCACCGTTGCTTTGGCAAGAGGTCGCTCCATGGCCTGACCGAAAATTAGTCACTCACGTAGGTCGCTGGCCCCAAGGTCAAGCACCGGAGACGTTTAAATACACCCAATGCAGCGTACGCAACGCAACCTGGCACCTCGTTGCCAACCCCAGAAATAATACCCAAAGCCATCATTGGATGCTCTTTGATTTAACCCAAGATCCAGGCGAGCAACAGGATGTAGCCGACACACATCCCGAAGTCGTTAAAAGCCTCAGTGAGTATTTTGAAACTTGGTGGCAAGAGGTTCGACCGATGATGTGCAACGAAACCGCCGTCCCACCGGCAGAGAACCCCTTTAAAGTCCTTTATCGCGAACAAATGGGGACAGGGAAGTAATTCCTTTGTTAAGTTACCAGAGAGGTAAACGAACAGGGAGGCTAAGCCTCCCTGTGTCCGCCTTTATGAACCAAAGGTCCTATTTGCCATCAAGGCGCTTGATGTAAATCTCCCGGAAGCCGACAGGGTCGTTGTGGCCCGCAAACCCGAAGAACCCATTGGTGCGATCCTTGCCAGGGTGCGCCGCCTTACCCATGACGGTGGCGAGGTCGACCTTACTTAAATCGGCGTCGAGGATGAGGTAACCGTTGAGCTCACACTTGATGGTCGAGCCTTTGACGGTGACTTCTTCGAAATTCCATTGGCCCAAGGGACGTTGGTAACCGCGCTGGGCCGCCACCATGCCGTAAGCCGAACCGTGAGCCTGACGAGGGTCGATTTTGCTATGCGTATTGAGCTCGTAATTATCATCGAGCACTTGGCACTCACACATGCCCACATAGGCGGTGTCGCCCTTGCCGGGGTAACGAATGCAAAGGCCGTTATTTCCGCCCGGGGGTAACTTAAACTCTAAGCGGGCCACAAAGTCCGTTAAATCGTCCTTATGGTAAAGGTTACCGCCTTTGTGGGGCATGCAATAGATGGCACCGTCTTCAATTTTATACTGATCAACCGCCCCGCGCCAGTCGTTGAAGGTTTTGCCATCAAAGATAGAATAGAAGCCTTCTTTGTTCTTCGAGGCAAGGTAGCGATTGGCTTCTTCGCCCCCAATCTCGCGAATGAAAAGATTGCGCCAGCGAATGGGCGCCCCGTGCGTTTGCAGGTTCAACGGGCCTTTCGCCGGAATGCAAAGTTTCCGGTTATAGTAATTTTCTAAAATCGCATGGTCGACCGTAAGCTTACCGTTCAACCAAACCGTCACGCGCGAACCGACCATGATGACCCGCAGCGTATTCCACTCGCCGGGCTTGTTATCCGCCAATACCAGCGGGTCCTTACCTGGGGAGCCAGGTGAATTATTCCAGAGCCCACCGCTCCCTTTCTGAGCGCCATTCTTAAATTCTTTTTCATTATTAGGATCCCAGATTTGCACCTGAGGAACGTTGCGTAGGTAAACGCCCGAATCGCCCAACGGGGCCATGTTATACTCTAACAATAACTCGATATCACCGTATTCCTTGTCGGTGGTGGCATACTTGCCGTGGCCGTCATTCACGAGTTCGCCATCGACGACTTTCCAATGCTTCCGCATGTCCTCCGTCCAAGCTTTATCACGCGCCTCCCGTTTTTCTGGAGGTAACGCCAAGTAAGCTCGGTAGTCGGCCGTATCGCCCCCGACCCAACCAGTTAAGTCTTCCCCGTTAAAAAGGGCTTTAAAACCTTCGGGGGGAGTCGGCGCTGCAGCGAAAAGACCAACGGTTAAAAACGTGAGGAGGGTTTTCATATAATTATTTCGTCAGGGGTTCAAGGGTGACACGGCGCACTTCGAAAATTGCCCCTTCCGATTGGAGCCCAATAAAGCCTTCGGAGAGGTTTAAGCCCGAAGCCTTATTCACGACATGGTCATTCACCAGGATCGTCACCGACTCCGCATCGCACACCGTCGTGAAAGTGTTCCATTCACCGGGAGGCTTTTCCGCATCCGGGGCTGGACGAGCAATTTTATAACCCCGAATCGTACCGTCTTTAGCTTTCAGTGGGGTGCTGTCTTTCGCGGTGGCACCCGACCAGAAATAAAAATCGCCTTGGTACTTATGCATCCCTTGGCACTCAATGCTCTTAGGCCAAACCGCATCTGGCAGCGTCATGTGGACAATCACACCCGTGTTGCCAGCCTTCACAAAGCGCCACTCCACGGTGCACTTATAATTCTTAAACGCTTTCTCGGTGCGCAGGTAGCCGTTGGGAGTGCCCGTGCAAACGATACTACCATCTTTCACCGACCAGGTTTTATCCGCGGGCGCATCATTTTTTAAATGCGACACCCAACCACTTAAATCTTTACCGTTAAATAATTCTAACTTCGCAGTCGGAGCGACGGCGTCAGCTGCCTGCAGTAGGCATTGGAGCAGACAAAGACTTAAAGTTAAGATGAAACGTGGGGCAGGGGGCATGGCGTGAAATTAAAGCCTCTCGTCGAGATGAGAAGCGTAAAATCAGCCATTCCTTAAGCCATCAGATCTTTCACGACATTACCGGCGATACCCGTCAGACGAACATCCAACCCCTGATACTTCACGCTGAGTCGAGTATGCTCGATACCCATCAATGCCAGCATGGTCGCATGCAAGTCATGCACGTTTACAATCTTATCGACGGAGCGGTAACCAAGTTCATCGGTCGCCCCATAGGTCGTCCCCGCTTTCACGCCACCACCAGCCATGAAAACACTGTAACCTAAAATATGGTGATCGCGTCCCGTACCTTGTCCCATCGGCGTACGTCCAAATTCACCACCCCACAAAATAAGGGTGTCCTCCAACATACCGCGTTCCTTCAAATCGCTGATTAAAGCGGCGGTCGCTTGGTCCACGTCCTTGGCTGCAGAACGCATTCCATCTTCAATGCCGCCATGGTGATCCCAGGCACGGTGATAGAGTTGAATCATCCGCACCCCGCGTTCTGCTAAACGTCGCGCCATTAAACAATTCGAGGCGAATGACCCATCGCCGAATTCCTTAATGCCATATTTTTCCATGGTCTTGGTCCCTTCATTTTTAAAATCCAATAATTCGGGAACACTGGACTGCATCTTAAATGCTAATTCATACTGGGCAATCCGCGTGGCAATTTCGGGATCAACCGTGTCTTCAGCCAAGTAGCCATTCAAACGTTGGACTTCTTCGACCACTTGACGTTGTAAACTTTGACAGACGCCTTGGGGGTTACCAATATAGTGCACGGCTTCACCCTTAGACTGGAAAAGAATCCCCTGATACTTGCTGGGCAAAACGCCACTCGACCATTGCCGAGCAGAAATAGGCTGCAGTCCCGTTTTGCCCGTCGAGGTCAACACAATGTAACCAGGTAGGTTTTCGGCTTCGGAGCCTAGACCATAGAGCAACCACGAGCCCATACACGGACGTCCTTTAATAATCGAACCGGTGTTAAAGAATGCATGGGCGGTATCGTGATTGATTTGCTCCGTCTGCATCGAACGCACTACGCAGAGGTCATCGGCTATCCCACCGATGTGCGGGAAGAGATCACTAACTTCGATGCCAGATTTGCCGTATTTCTTATAATCCACAAACGAACCCCGTGCTTTGAGCACCGTGTTCTGCAATTGGGCTAACTGTTGTCCTTTGGTAAAAGACTCGGGGAAGGGCTGCCCATCCATCTTCTTCAAGAGTGGCTTCCAATCAAAAGTTTCTAAATGCGAGGGTCCACCGGCCATGCATAAGAAAATAACGCGCTTCGCTTTTACGGGATAACTCGGGCTCTTCAAAACGCCCTTAGAAAAGGCGGCCCCGGACGAGGGGCTGGCATGCAGCAACGAGGGTTGCAAACAAGCTAAGGCAGCCGCACCTAAACCATACGCGCTATTAGTCAGAAACGTGCGGCGATTAATCGACAGGGCATGAGCAATAGGATCGTAGGGACGCATTTTAGTAGCGGGTGATGACTTCGTGGGTGTTCAGAATCACGCGACAAACTTCGGTGAAAGCGGCGAGTTCTGAAGTTAAAGTAGCGGGAGGCGGGGCGTAGCCAACTTGGAGCAGCTTTTCCGCCTCGGTTGGATTAGTCTGATAATACTTAAGTTGTTCGTTATAGAAAGTCGTCAGGCTAGCGACTTCCTTTACCTTAGGTTCACGGTTCAACGCCTGCAAGTAGGCTGCCGTTAGATGCTCCGCCAAGGTCCCAGGCTTTTGATTCAAATGCTCCGCCCAAACGCGGGCGGCTTCGACGAAGGTGGGATCGTTCAACAAGGTCAGGGCTTGTTGCGGAGTATTACTCACAATCCGCAGCGCCGTGCACTCATCGCGCGTAGGTGCATCAAAGTTCACCAGCATCGGATGCAAGAAGGTCCGTTGCCAATGCATGTATAAACCACGACGCCATTGTTCGTTATCTTTACTGGCAACATAGCGACGATTAGGGAACTGAATTGGTTCATAATAACCGTCGGGCTGATAAGGCTTCACACTCGGACCTCCGATATCCTTGGCGTTTAATAATCCGGCAATGGCTAAGGCGTTATCGCGCACAAATTCGGCCTCGAGACGACGAGGGTTTTGCGACGCTAACAAACGATTATTGGGATCACGGTCTTTATACTCGGAGCGCAGACTGCTATTCTGACGATAAGTGCGACTGGTCACAATCAGGCGAATCATGTTTTTAACATTCCAACCATGATCTCGGAACTGCACGGCCAACCAATCGAGCAATTCGGGGTGAGAAGGCCATTCACCTTGCGACCCTAAATCATCAAGCGCCGCACTCAAACCAGTCCCAAAATAAATCTGCCAAAGGCGGTTCATCACCGTGCGACTGGTGATGGGATTCTCAGCCGAACAAATCCAGTGTGCTAAATCTAAACGGGTCAAGCGATGCTGCTCGGTGCTCTTTTGATAGCCGGGCAGGAAAGAAGGGGTGGCGGGTAACACGATGGGGCCCGACTCATCCTGCCAATTACCACGAGGTAACACCCGAATGGTCAGTGGTGCCATCACTTCGGTGACCATGGACCAAGTTTCCCCTCGACGGCATTCGCGAATACGAGCAACCAAGGTTTTAAATTTATCCTCCGCCCGTAATGCCGGAGAACTAAGCATCCACTGAGCTTTCAAGACCGACTCCGTGGGGTGCTGCGTCAACTTCGTCAACTCAGCTACATCCAGTAAACTCAGCGGCTCGCCAGCAGCTAAATCCGTCACGGCCAACTTAAAGGGCAGTGCCTGCCCCACGTCGAGACTCACGATAAGCGTATCCTGATCATTAAGCTCCAAGGGAGCATCCAACAACCACACCGCGGCCTCGGACTTGCCGGCCGTGGTGCACGACCACGTATTCGCAATGCCAATCACTTCGGCACCACTGACATGCTTAGGCGTCTTAATCGAGGCATCTGACATCGTCAGTGCTAGCTTACGTTCTTTGCCAGCGGCATCGCGCACGCTTAGGGCTAAGCCAAAATTTACTTTCGTTCCTGCAGGCACTTTCTCATCCAAGCTCAGTTTAAGGGCGGTGAGATGCATCGCGCCCGGCTTGAGCTCAACCTGCATTTCTCGTCCCTTCGCAGGAGTTTTCGGTAATTTAATTTCCTGCCCCTCCTTGAAGGCAACGACCTCATCCTTCACGTCTACAGCTTTAGCAGTCGCTTCCATCTTCCCCTTAACGGCGGCTTTCTTAGGCGGAACTGCAATCCCGGCCTTAAAGCGATACTGTCCGGCAGGCACCAACCATCCATCAGGATGAGCAGTTAAAAAGGCCTGCGCGTTCTTAAGCCATGATTCATAGGCTTCTTTTTGTTTGGAGTTCTCCCATAACTTATCCGCAGCTGCCTCGAGGTATGTTTGTAGCTCAGCACGTAGCTCCGCATCTCGTTTTATTAAATAGGGGCTCGTGACTTTGATTTCAGGCGGGAAGGGCGAATCATTATTATAGCCCGCCAACTCTGGAACCGGAGTATAACCGTAAGTGGCGTAGATGCCCCACTGCTTGACGTCGGCAAAGAAAGATTCCAGCGAGTAGAAATCGGCTGATTTAATTGGATCGAATTTGTGGTCATGACACTCGGCACAGCCGAAGGTGCTACCTAACCAAGCGGAGGAAACCGAGCGAACGCGTTCGGCGCCGTATTTAGCCAAATATTCCTTGGCTTGGGCTCCGCCTTCTCGCGTCATCATGTTCAAACGATTATAACCCGAAGCGACTTTTTGTTCTGTTGTCGCATTGGGCAATAAATCACCCGCTAACTGTTCCGTCGTAAAAACGTCGAAAGGCTTGTTCTGATTAAAAGCATTAATCACATAATCACGATAGGGGAAGATGCGTTGATTTTGGTCGCCGTGAAAACCAACCGTGTCGGCAAAACGGGCCACATCTAACCACCAGACCGCCATGCGCTCGCCAAAGTGCAGAGACTCTAAGAGACGCGTGACTTGTTTTTCATAAGCCTCGGGTGACGTGTCCGCCAAGAAACTTGCTAACTCATCCGTAGTGGGAGGTAAACCCGTCAAATCTAAGGAGAGCCGACGCAAGAGTTTCTCCTTCGAAGCCTCGGGCGAGGGGCTCATGCCTTTCTCGGCTAACTTTGCCCCAATAAACGCATCAATCGGATTACGTCCACCTGCTGGCATGGGCGGAACGACCGGGGCCTTTAAAGGACTGTAGGACCAATGAGGCTCATAGACGGCACCTTCTGCAATCCAGCGACGGAACAGCTGCCGTTGGGCTTCCGTCAAAGTCTTATGGGACTCTTTGGAAGGCATGACCTCGTCCTCATCTTTTGAAAATAGTCGCTTAATCACTTCACTCTCATCGGGCTTGCCCGGCACAATCGCTAGGGCACCGCTCTTACCCGCCTTCAGAGCCTCTTCCCGAATATCGAGACGCAACTTCCCTTTACGCGATTTGGCATCAAACCCGTGGCAGTGAAAGCAGGTATCCGACATAATCGGGCGGATATCACGGTTAAATTGGACCGGATCTTCCGCTGCCATCAGTCCACCGACTGCGGCACAAGCGAGGATTCCACTCCATACTGTTGAAACGCGCATTGAAGTTAAAGATTAAGACAACTTCCCCACACCTAAGTTTCAAACCTAATCAGCCACCCGAAGCTCAACGCGCCTGCCAATTAACGGCATCAATCACCACATAACCATTGGCTCCCGAATTACTCACCACCACCGCAGCAGGCTGGGCTGGGGAAAAGTTATATGTTCCTAAAGAAAGCAAGGTACGAGTAACTTCGGTCTTTCCAGACTGAGCAGGCAATTTACTTAAATCTACTTTCAACTCGGTAACGCCTTTAAGGTGGTGAATCTGGACCGTGGCATTGGTTGCCCGATTTGCATTGGGCACCAAGGCCAGGAAAACTTCATAGGGACGCGCTTCGGGTAAGGAGGTCGCAAAGCGGGCCGAGAGAAGTCCATGTTCTCCTTTGCCGTCATGACGGTAACCAACACCAACATACAACCCTGAGGCGGTACTCGGCGTCCATTCGCCCACTAATTGCGCATCCTCATCATCCACCGTAATACCCGGTAAATCTCGGGGATTAATTTTAGCCGATAAACCCCGACCAGCATGAGGGACAGGGGCACGGTCTAAAACTTGTCCCTGAGCCAACAGTACTTTCTGCAAATCTCCATAGGGCAGCTCCTGAACTTTAATTCCTTTCTCTAATGACAACACGGCGGCCGTAGCGGCGGATTGCCCTAAGATCATGAAGACCGGCTCCATCCGGACCGAGCCGTAAGCAATATGGGTCGCACTCACACAGACGGGGACAACTAAATTAGTACACTCGTCTGCTTTGGGAATCAGGGCCCCGTAATCAATCGGGTAGGGGCCTCCGGGATTAACTTCCACATCCCCTTCATTCCGCACGTAAGCTCGTCCTTCTGCATCCTTTGCCACGTAGCGCTGCGTGTGGTGCGAATCCATATTATAAGAACCCATACCTACGGAACGAAGCGTCGGCGTTTCGCGGCGAAGGTGTAATTCACTGAGCACGAAATCAGCCACCATGCGTCGTGCTTCGCGCACATAAATTTGATGGGGCCAATGATGATTATCTTTAAACTCATCGGCGGCGAGCCCCCACTCCGCAAACTTCTCACGCACGGCCGCAGGAACCGAGGCATCATGCGATAAGAAGTAAAAATAGCCTGCTTGATACTGATAATGTTCCGCTAAGATTTCACGGCGCCTGGCGTAACTGGCCTCAGGGTATTCGTAATTCATCCCGATGTTATCGGTGCTAAAAGCCCCATGGTTATTCGTATCAGTTTTACCATTCGGGATGGCATCAAACTTCCCAAAAACATGCTGGGAGCCAGCCTGCAAGGTGCGTGCTAATAGCGCGTATTGCTTGGCATCGTAGCCCGGAGGGGCTTCAAACGGGACGCGATTCTGTGGCACCTTCGTTAAGCACATCCGATAATTGTAAGCCTGAATGCGTTGGTCAGCTTGGCCTTCCGTCCCCGGACCACCGACTTGAATTTTAGGCAACAACCCACTACTGGGGTCGCCTGGAATAACGTAGGGGTCAATTTTACTCTCAAATTGGTGAGACTTAGCTCTAGCCACTTGGACGCCGTTGAGAGTCTCATGGTATTGAGCATTCGCCTCCCGACCTACGGTGTAATGCACCCCGGCGGCGGCCATTAAGTCTCCTTCGTAAGTGGCATCGATGAACATCTTTCCCTCGTACACTTTACCACTTAAAGTTCTAAAAGAGACGACGTTTGTGCCGACTTTTTCAACTCCATGTTCGCGGTCCAACCACTCATCGCGCACTACGGTTAACTGAAATTCCTTAACGTAATCCTCAAAAACGTTTTCGGCGATATGAGGTTCAAAAATCCACATTGTGCGTGAACCTTGATCCATCGCCACCGTACCTTGCCCCTTATTGCCAAACGCCTCGCGTGCTTGAAACACCCAAGTCTCAGGGCGTTGATAGTAAGTCCAGACGCGATGGTAAAAATCTCGCGAGAGTCCGCCGATGACCGATTTGTCTCCCGAGTCGGTGAAACCTAAGCCACCACTCGACAAACCGCCTAAATGCTTGTCAGGGCTCACCACGATGACGGACTTACCCATCTGTTTGACTTGCACCGCTGCAATCACTCCGGCCGAGGTTCCCCCATAAACCACCACATCGTATTTTTCTGCCCAAACGGTGGTTAGTAAACCAAGGTAGCAGAAGAATAATCGGCTCATAAATGGGAAACGGGGTCAGCGTGTTTCGGAAATTTTTTGGATAAAATTCAAAACCGCTCGATGGGCGGGATCATCCGACTGACGCAAGCCATGACCTACGCTGGCGTGGTCGCGCTCCGAAACTCTTAAAGAAGAGGTCGCGGAGTGGCCGGCAGACTTCAACATGGCAATCAGGTACTGATTTTCTTCAGCCCGACCGACCATATCATTGTCGGCGTAAATGGATAAAATAGGCGGCAGGGTGCGCTTAACGTAAAAAGCGGGTGCTGCTTCGTCGGCAATGGTTTGATAACGTTTTAGTCCGCGCTCTTCGCGGACGGTATAGTGCGTAAACACTTGGCCACTCACTTGAGCAATCCCTGCAACATCCGCCAAACTTAGGTTAAAAGGGGCTAAGCGTTTTTCGTCAAAGCCCACCATCATCGCTAAATAACCTCCCGCTGAATGGCCACCGATGAAAACTTTATGAGGGTTGCCTCCGTACTGGGCGATATTCCGCACCGTCCAAGCAAAAGCAGCGGCCGCATCATCTACATACGCAGGGTAAGTGACTTGAGGATTTAAGCGATAATCTGGCGTCACGACCGCCACGCCTTCGCGGGCAAAAGCCTCGGCAATTTCTAGACAATATTCCGAGGCGACATCTTTACTGCCAGCCTTCAAACTCCCGCCGTAAAACCAAACGTAAGTCGCAAAGCCTTTGCCTTCTGCGGGAGTTACTAAATTTAACTTACAACGCTCAGCTTCGTAAGTTTGTGGCACCGCTTCAGGGCGATAAGAGAGGTCTTTGTGAATCTTAGGGCTGACTGCGTCCGCTGCCAGCAAACAGGACACCGAACTAACCAGAGCAAAAATCCAAGCCCGCATCTTATGCTATCAACGGGTTGACGATTTTACCGTAGACGTCGGTAAGACGATAATCTCGACCCGCATGGCGGAACGTAAACTCTTCGTGATTAAAGCCCAACAGCCGTAAAAGGGTCGCATGTAAATCGTGTACATGCACGACATCCTTAACGGATTTAAAACCAAACTCATCGGTCTCGCCGTGGACATAGCCAGGCTTCACGCCACCGCCGGCAAGCCACATCGTAAAACCGTGATTATTATGGTCACGGCCATTAATTTTTCCGGCATTCGACCCTGGGGTGGGTAATTCAACCGTGGGAGTGCGACCAAACTCACCACCCCACATGACCAGCGTCTCATCCAATAAGCCGAGTTGCTTCAAGTCGGTTAACAAGGCGGCGGTGGGTTGATCAGATTCATGGGCTAACTTGCGGTGTTGGACCTCCAAGTCATCATGACTATCCCACGGCTGACCCGCTCCATGCCAGAGTTGGACAAAGCGAACCCCACGTTCGATTAAGCGGCGAGCAATCAAGAATTGGCGTCCCTGTACCGTGTCACCGTACATCTCGCGAACGGAAGCCGGCTCACGACTAATATCAAAGGCGTCCGTGGCTTCGAGCTGCATTCGATAAGCCATCTCAAAGGATTGCGCCCGGGCTTCTAGTGCCATGTCTTGGGGACGTGCGGCTTGGTGCTCGGCATTCAAACGAGATAGCAGGTCGAGCTGACGACGCTGAGCGGGACGCGACAGACCATGGTTGCGAATATTCTCGATGAGTTCGTCCACCGTGCGCTTGGAGGAATCGACGTAGTTGCCTTGATAAACCCCTGGCAAGAAGCCGCACTGCCAATTTTGGGTTTCTTGAATCGGATACCCACCCGGACACAGGGTAATAAAGCCAGGAAGGTTTTCATTCTCGGTGCCTAGACCATAAGTCACCCATGAGCCAAACGAGGGACGCACCTGACGTGCCTCGCCGCAATTCATCAACAGCAACGAAGGCTCATGATTCGGCACATCGGCCTTCATCGAGCGAATCACACACAGATCATCGGCAAACGCCGCAGTCTTTTCAAAAAGTTCGCTCACTTCGAGGCCGCTCTTGCCGTAACGCTTAAAGTTAAATGGCGAGCGATAAGCGGCGCCCGTTTTGCGTTCCGTAGCAATATAATCCCCCGGCAGTTTCTGCCCATGGTATTTATCCAACATCACCTTGCGATCGAAGGTGTCGACATGCGAAGGTCCACCATTAGCAAAGATATGAATCACATGCTTCGCCTTGCCATTGAGCGGCGGACGACGTGGGGCCAAGGGGTGCAAGGGGTCGATCTTGGGCTGCGCCGCCAGTAAGTCGCGTTGCAACATGGCAGCCAAGGCTGCCGCCCCAAAGCCCATGCCACACTGCCGCAGAAACTGGCGTCGGCTATGCTGAAAAAGTTCTTCGGGAGTCATGGGAGTTAGTCAGCAAAGTTAAATTCATTACACTCAAGCAGGACTTGAGCTAAAGCAGAGAGGGGAGTTTGTACCTGAGAAACTTGACCGAATTCACCGGCGGCACTACTCACAACCTCGCCGGTTTTAGCATCCTTAATCACGGGCGACCATGTAAAACCATCGCTATTCGGCCCCTTCCAATCGTCTAAAATAAAATCGATTACTTCCTGCGGGGCTAACGCCACCGAAGCCAAGGTCACGGACTTCGTCTCACCGCCCAGCACGGTCCATTCGCCTAAAAGCCCATGCACGCTGCTCACAATGCGTGCCCGGACGCCTTGGCTAACCTTACTAGGTACATGCAAATCACCCTCAATCTTTACGGTGACAGCGGCGCTCGCATTCCAACGACGAATCACGGCTTCTGTTTCGTGATTACCAGGATGACCTCCGGCGCTCGTTAACATCGCATGGCCATAGAAGGGATCCGGGAATTGGTCTGTGGGAGTCAGGCGACCTTTGAGGTTTACCTTCATGGGCGTGAAGGAGACTTGCTTCGTCACCGCATTCCAACCTCCGACGCCGTTTTGCCACGTAGAGGGCACGGGGAGTAGAGCTTCTTCGCGGAGGAAATCAACCGCCAGCTTGAGCTCTTGGGCGGTTGGATTACGCCCCAGCAGCTTGCGATAAAGGCTCGTCACTTGTTGTTCCGCCGTAGGTAATTTCGCAAAACGCTGGGCGAGGCTGTCCGACAAACTGCGCACAAACGGATGGTTAATCATCCACAAAGCCTGCTGCGGGGTGGTCGTTTGATTCCGCTTGGGTACGTGGTAATCAGGATTGGCGAAATCAAAAGTACGGAAAACAGAAGGCAAATTTTGACGGTCAATAAAACCATACACCGTCCGTCGCGAATTCGTGAAATCACCAATTAAATCAAAAGGCTGTCCCCCCGTTTTAAACTCTAGGCGGTCGCTCAAACGCAACATACTGTCACGCATGGCTTCAAAATCGAGGCGACGTCGATTCATGTGACTCAACAGGCTATTATCCGGGTCTTTATTGACATTGGTGATTGCGGCGGACTGACGGAAGGTCGCGGACAACACCATCGTGCGAATCAGCTTTTTCATGGACCACCCTTGGTTCATGAAGTCGCTCGCTAAATGATCCAAAAGTGCTGGGTTGCGCGGGGCAGGCGTGCGTACGCCAAAGTCACTCGGCGTTTCGACGAGCGGTTGCCCAAAGACTTGGCTCCAAGCCCGATTAACCATCACCCGTGCTGTCAGCGGATTATTCTTATCCGCAATGGCATTCGCTAAATCTAAACGTCCACTTCCATGCTGGAACGGTTGGCGCGGGGTGGATGATAAAATGGCCAAGTACTGACGAGGTACAGATTTGCCAGGTCGTCCGGCATTGCCGCGCAAGAAAACCGTTCCATTGACGGGGTTTGGCTTGTCTTGCATCACCATCGCCCGTGGTGGGCTCTTAGGACTCGTGGCTTTATAAGCCTCGGCTTCGCGCACCAGTTTACGATAACCCTGAACATCTGACACCGAATAACTTGCAATCAGCGACTCGGGTTTGGGAGAGAGTGGTCCACCTTCGGCCGACCAGAAACTCGCCCAAATCTTTTGCGGTGCTACCTCCGACTTACCACGTGCATTGACCAATGTCTGCGCGTAGGCAGCCAGCACATCACTAAACTTAAGCAATGGTTTGGCTTTAAGGTTCTCTAAGAGAACTGGATCTAATCCCACGGGATTGGCTAACAGTTCCTTGGCTTTGACGGCAAATTGCACTTCGGGAACCTCACGCAGTTGCCACCAAAAAGCACCCACAGCATCATTGGGCTTCAAATGCGTGCTTAACGCTTTCTCCCAACCATGATACACGGGCGGGTAAAGGGCTTGGCGCTTAGTTTCCAAATCAACGTTCAAACCCTTTTCTAAGAAACTGCGATTGAGAATCGTTAAATACGCCGTGGTCTTTTCTAAACTAAAAGAACCTTCATAGCGTGCCTTCACCATTTCCGACGCTTTAGCTTCGAGGCGGGCTAATTCTTGATCGAACTCCTGCGAATCTTTAGTGGGCGTAAAAGGCTTAAGCAAAGGCTTCTCTTTAGGCTCCTCCGAAGAATTAAACACGGCGTAGAGCGAATAGTAATCCGTGGTTGGAATCGGATCGAATTTGTGGTCATGACAACGCGCACAGCCCATGGTCAACGCTTGCGTGCCGCGCATGACGACATCCATTCGGTCATCAATAATGTCCTGCTGATTATTTAAGAAACGCCGTCCCAAGGTTAAGAAACCAAGGGCCGCTAGGTCATGATTATCTTCACCAGTGACCAAACGGTCGGCTGCAATTTGCAACCGGAGAAACTGGTCGTAAGGCAAATCACGATTAAAAGCCGCTACCACCCAATCACGATAAGTGTAGGCATAAGCATAACGTCGCTCTTCTTCAAAAACGTAACCCTTGGTGTCTGCGTAACGGGCGACGTCTAACCAATGACGTCCCCAGCGCTCCCCAAAAGCGGGATTAGCCAAGAGTTGATCGACCAGTTTCTCCGTGGCCTGCGGACTCGTATCATGAACAAACGCCTGAATCTCTTCATCCGTCGGCGAGACACCCCATAACGTCAGATAAAGCCGTTTGGCTAAAACCTCTTTAGGCACTTCGGGCGATAAACTCAGCCCCTCGTGTTCTAGTTGAGCTAAGACAAAATAATCCAAAGAAGTTTTAACCCGCTCCTTGGCTTTAACCTCAGGCAGGGCAGGGGCTTTAACCGGTTGAAACGCCCAGTGCTGAAGAGGATCATGGGCTACGGGGGCCGCTTCCGCAGGCCAAGGCAGACCTTGCTTCACCCATTCGGTGATGGCCGCAATCGCCCGGGGCGAAAGCTTGTCGTCTTCCCCAGGCATCGGCTCCACATCCTTAGCCTTCACATGGTTGATTGCCTTGATAAGACGACTGGCTTCGGGATGGCCCGGCACGACGACCTCGCCGACTTCATCGCCCTTCAGGACAAAATCGCGGGCATCGAGACGGAGACTGGCCTTTTGCTTCTTCTCCCCGTGGCATTTATAACAATTTTCGACGAGAACCGGACGGACTTCCTTTTCAAAAAACTCCAATTGGGCAGCCGTCGGCACAGGTCCCTCTGCCAGACCAGTCAAAGTCAGGGTAAAAGAGAAGAAGATGCCAAGACGCGACCACATGAATAAGTACTTAACAGCCAACTTGTAGTGAGGTTCCTTTTAGGGTCAAACTTGGTCATATAAAACCCGTCATTTCTTTTGCAACCTTTGCCCATTCAAGCCGTCTATATAGCCATCCCCATGCCCACCCCCCTTAAGCCTCGTTTAAGCCTTGGTGTAACTACCGCTGCCTTGCTCTTAGCCAGCCCCATCGTGACCTGGGGCCAGAAAGCCAAAGAAGCTGAAGCGCCTGTCGCCCAATCGGCAGACATCACCACCCATAGTAAAACGCGCCTCTCTGACCTCACGGCCGACCTCCATGGAGCCAAAGAGCTCTACTTGATGGTCTCGGACCTAGGAGATAATAATTGCGACTGGGCGGATTGGGTCGAGCCCACGCTCACGACCGCCGATGGTCGCACGCTTAAACTAATCGACTTAAAGTGGAAATCCGCCACCTCCGCACACGGCCAAGTGATGATTGGCAAAAATAATTCCAATGGCCCGCTGTCCGTGGACGCTAAAGTTTACGCCAACGGCATCGGCACCCATGCGAACTCCCTGATTGCTTATGATCTGCCAGAAGGGGTCGTGAGCTTTAAAGCTAAGGTCGGCATTGACGATGGTGGCTTTGAGCGCGGCGGCAAACGTTCTCCCGCCTCGGTGCGCTTCTTAGTATTCACCAGCAAACCTAAAGAATTTCCTTCGGGCGTGATGGACAGCGGTCCAACCCTAGTGCCACCCGAAATGTTTACCGTGGCCGATGGTTTAGAAATCACAGTGTGGGCCACTTCGCCTCAATTATATAACCCGACGAATATGGACTTCGACGAGAAGGGTCGACTCTTCGTTGCCGAGGGCGTGAACTACCGTGGCAAAGCTGGACGACGCAAAGAAGGCGACCGCATCGTTGTCCTCGAAGACACCACGGGTGCAGGCAAAGCCGATAAGTCGACCACCTTTGTACAAGAAACTAACTTGGCCGCTCCCTTGGGCGTCGCCGTCATCGACGGCAAAGTCGTCGTCTCGCAACCGCCTGATTTAATTGTCTACACCGACACTAATCGTGATGGCGTTTTTGATGCGAACACTGAAAAACGAGAAGTCTTGCTCACGGGGTTTAATGGCCGACAACACGACCACAGTTTGCACAGCGTCACCGTCGGACCCGATGGTAAATGGAACTTCAACCAAGGTAACACCGGGGCACAATTCACCGATAAAGCAGGGCGCCATTTCTACATGGGTAGCCCTTACATGCTCGGCAACATCGCCGGCAAACGCAGCGATGATGGCAATATCTGGATTGGTGGTTTCTCGGTACGTATGAATCCAGATGGCTCCGACCTTAAAATCGTCGGTCACAATTACCGTAATAGTTACGAACAATCCGTGAGTTCGTTCGGTGACATGTTCCAGAGCGACAACGACGACCCGCCCGCTTGTCGAGTGAGCGTTGTTATGGAAGGCGGCAACGCAGGTTTTGCTTCGGCCGATGGTAAGCGTTCTTGGGGTGCCGATAAACGCCCCGGCCAAGACACTCCCACCGCAGAATGGCGCCAAGAAGATCCAGGCACGATGCCAGCTGGCGACGTCTATGGTGGTGGCGCGCCTACTGGAGTCGCAATTTATGAAAATGGCTCCTTAGGCGATAAATGGAATGGCCTGCTCTTGGCCTGCGAATCAGGCAAGAATGTGGTCTACGGTTATTTCCCCAAAGCCCAAGGTGCCGATTTCAAATTAGAGCGGTTTGATTTCCTCACCTCTAACACCCAAAAACAATGGGCGGGCTCGGACTTCATCGGCGGACCTTCGATGGGGGCCTTGCATACCTATTTCCGCCCTGCAGATGTGTGCGTGGGGCCCGATGGTGCCATTTACGTTGCAGACTGGTTTGACCCTGGCGTGGGAGGTCACGGTACGCGTGACAATCGATACACGGGTACGATTTATCGCATCGCTCCCAAAGGCTTTAAATCCGTAGTCCCCAAGATCGACCTCAATACCACCGAGGGACAATTATTAGCGCTACAAAGCCCAGCGGTGAACGTTCGTGCCGGCGGCTTCTACCGACTCCGGGCTCAAGGAGCGGCCGCGATTCCTGCCGTCTCAACCTTACTCAATCACGCAAATCCATATGTCGCTGCTCGTGCGGTTTGGCTCCTCGCCCAACTGGGAGAGCAGGGTGCTAAACTGGTCCAAGCGGAATTAACCTCGGCTAATGACACCCGCCGTCTCGTAGCCTACCGAGCCCTGCGTGCCGCTAACTACCAAGTTATGGCGATGGCTACTAAAATGGCACGGGACGCCTCACCGGCGATTCGTCGCGAAGTCGCCCTCACGATGCGTGACTTTAAAACGCCTGAAGCCGTGGCGAATCTAGTTACGGTAGCAGAGCAATTCGATGGGGTAGATCGTGCCTACCTCGAAGCCATCGGCTTAGGCTCCACCGACCGTGAAGCCCAAGTCTACGCTGCCATTACGGCCAAGATGGGCAGCGAACCTGCACAATGGAGTAAGGCTTACGCCGCACTCACTTGGCGCTTACACGCTCCTCAGTCAGTCGAAGGGGTCCGCACACGCTTACTCTCCGGCAAACTCACCCCAGCGGAATCCAAAGTCGCACTAACGGGACTCGCTTTCACCACGAGCGCTGCTGCCGCGAATACGATGGTCGAATTAGCGCTCGACAAAAACTTCGTGCACCACGACCTCGCCAACTGGTGGCTCATGAATCGCAAAGGAAATGACTGGAAACCTTATGACGTGGAGAAACTCATGAAGCTCCGTGGCCTTTACGACCCCGATAAAGTCGTACTCCATGGCTTTGAACTTCCCCCCGAACCCGCCGACGCCAAACCGTTATCCTCTGTAGAAGTCATTAGCAAACTCAAGGGCGACCCCGAACGCGGCAAAATGGCCGTCAATGTTTGCTACACCTGCCACCGCATCGGCGAACAGGGCGTAGATTACGGTCCCAACTTAACTAGCTATGGACGCCAGCAATCTACCGAAACCATCGTCCTCGGCATCTCGCAACCCTCCGCCGAAATCTCCCACGGCTTCGAAGGCTCGCGCCTCGTAACCACCGACGGAATTGTGATCACGGGCATGCTCCTCTCCCAAGGGGATCCTGTGTTCATGAAGTGCATGGGTGGGGAAGTGCAGACCATTCCACGAGCGCGGATCAAAGAGATCAAACCTTTGACCCGTTCCTTAATGTTTTATCCCTCGCAGTTGGGTCTCACCGACCAAAGCGTGGCCGATATCGCCGCCTACCTTAAAAGCCTCTAAGTTAAGGTTTTTTATAATATAATCTTATTATAAAGCACCCTGAGGTCTTGCCTCAGGGTGTGTCGGCGATTACCTTACGGGCATGAAATGGCTCCTCTGGTTGGGTTTTAGTGCGCGAATCCTCGCCGCCGACGGTCTCGTAATCCCGGAATACCGCGAAGCAGAACTGGGTAAAGCCGAGGCACAAGTTAAGGTTGGTACTTATTACGTCAATATGTACGCCAAAACCAAAATCGGCGATAACCTGACGGAAGCTGCGGATTGGTTCAACAAAGCGGCGAAACAAAAGAACCCCGAAGGCATGTACAATTTGGCTAAACTTTACGCCCGCCCTGAACCAGAGGTTCATAACACCGCCGAATCTTTTCACTGGTGGGACGAGCTGTACGAGCGCAATCAAATCGCCACGGGATGTAATTTTGAACTCTGCCGGATGTATGCGACCGGGACCTACGCCGAACCCGCCGGCAAACCCGACTTCTTCAAAGCCTACTACCACTTACTCCTCCAGCGGGCTGCAGGGTTCGAACCCTATGAATGTCGCACCTACGAAAACTTGGCCTTAAAACAACTGTCGCCCTCCCAAATTAAAGACGCCAAAGATCGGGCCTTCCGCTGGGTCGAAGATCATAATAAACCCACCGTAAAACTAGAGGACCAACTTAATGCCCGTAACAATGGCGGCACCGGCAATAATAATAAGAGCAATAATGATAGCAACGACACCAGCCCCACCGCCAAAGAACAAGCAGTCGATACTTCTGATAAGGCGTTAGCCTTAGCCCAAAAGAACGCTCAAGAGAACGCCCGCCTCGTGAATCCTTTGGGTAAAAGCAAGAAGTACCAATTACCTGGGTCCGACCAAGACTCCAACAGTAAGTACCAATTACCTGGGGCCGACCGAGATTCTAACAAGAAGTAGGCTCAGAGTCCCTTGCGGGCATCTAATTCTGTCCAGCGTTGCCAAGCGGTAGCGTGGTCTTGCTCTAGTTGATGTAACTTCTTTTGTAAGGCGGACGCTTGGCTGCCTCCATCTTTATAAATTTCTGGGTCCGCCAGTTGAACCGTGATTTCTGCCTGTTGGGTTTCAATCTCTTCAATTTTCTTCGGCAGGACTTCCAACTCCTGACGCTCTTTGTTTGATAGCTTGGCACCAGCAACAGGCACAGCCTTCGTAGCCGCTACCGGTGCGGCTGCAGCAACCGTGGCTTTTTGGCGCTTAGCCACCGCAATACGGGCCAATTCCTGACGCCAATCAGTATAACCGCCTACGTGTTCTGTGACCAAACCATTGCCTTCAAAAACCAAGGTACTCGTCACGACATTATCCAAGAAAGCCCGGTCGTGACTGACCATGATTAAAGTCCCATTGTAATCCACTAAGATATCTTCGAGAACATCCAACGTCTCGGCATCGAGGTCGTTGGTCGGTTCGTCGAGGACTAGGACATTCGCGGGCTTGGTAAATAAGCGAGCCAGCAAGAGGCGATTGCGCTCCCCACCGGAGAGAACCTTGGCCTTAGAGCGAGCCCGCGTGGGCTCAAAGAGGAAATCTTGGAGATAGCTAATCACGTGACGTGAGCGACCTTGGACTTGTACCTGATCCGAATCACCTGCGATATTCTCGGCGACCGTCTTGGAATCATCGATTTGCTCCCGCATTTGATCGAAATAAACCACCTCCAACTTAGTACCTAACTTCAAATTCCCTGACGTGGGTGCTAATTGTCCCAGCAAGAGCCGGACTAGAGTCGTCTTACCCGCACCATTAGGGCCAATCAGGCCCACCTTATCTCCGCGATTTAACACCAAACTGAAATCTTTAATCATCAGGTCGCTGCCGGGATAACCAAAGGAAATTTTCTCCGCTTCCACCACCCGCACGCCTGAACGTTCTGCTTCGCTAATTTCCATCTTAGCCGAACCCGTCGCATTACGTTGTAAAGAGCGCTGCTCACGCATCTTCTTCAACGCCTCCATACGAGCGTTCGATTTCGTCCGCCGAGCACCTGGGCTCCGACGCGACCAAGCTTCTTCCTGCGAAAGTTTCTTATCAAAAGCAGCTCGTTGCCGTTCCTCGGCCACAAAGAGTTCTTCTTTGCGGGCTAGGTAACTATCGTAATCGCAGGACCAACTGGAAAGTTTGCCGCGGTCTAACTCGATAATGCGATTCGCCATACGACGTAAAAAGGCCCGGTCGTGCGTCACAAAGAGTAGCGAGATTTTCTCACCCAACAAAAACTCTTCCATCCACAGGATAGACTCTAAGTCCATGTGATTGGTCGGCTCGTCTAATAAGAGCAGTTGGGGTTTAGCAGCCAACGCTTTGGCGAGCAAACAACGACGCTTTAAACCACCTGAAAGGTGATCGAATAAACTCTCCTCGGCCAAACCTAAGCGAGCCACCAGGTCATCAACCCGTAAATCTTTCTCCCAGTCTTCCGCATGATCATCGTCGCGCAAACCACTCGCCACGATCTCCCGAACGGTCCCTGGCAACGAGTCAGGAATCTCTTGGGTCAGACGAGCTAAGCAGACCCCATCAGGTACGGTGACCGTTCCGGAGTCAGGCTGAGCTTCGCCCGCAGCAATCTTCATCAAAGTCGTTTTGCCAGCCCCATTCCGACCCAGCAAACAGACGCGTTCACCTTCTTCGACTTGCAAGTTGAGGTGATCCAAGACGGGTGGCCCGCCAAAACTGACATAGACATCGAGTAAACTGAGTAGCGCCATTGAGCCGATAAGTGAGCCAGCGGAAGGGTAGATGCGAGAAAAATGGCATTCTAATCTAAAAAACCCCGCTTTCTTAAAGGAACACTTGAGGTCAGGGTAGGTCGTAGTCTAAACCTTTGCCCATCCCCATGAAATTCCGTTTGCTCCTATTATTGGTAGCTTCTGTGGTCGTAGCCGCCCCCCTCAAAGTCGTTGTGGTAAGCGATCAGGATAGCATCGGAGCCAGCCTCAAGGCGACCCTGGTCAAGGGGGGCGCAGAGGTCATTCAAAACAAAGTGCCCGAGGCCAACGACCTTAACCAAGCCGACGTCGCCTTATTGTATCAAACGGACTTCAAACCCTACAGTGCGGACGCCCAAAAGGCCCTCGCGGATTTTGCCAAAAAAGGGCATGGACTCGTTGTCGTCCACGGTGCACTCGCTGGTCTGGAAGCAGGGTGGAGTAAAGAAAACCTCGGGGCGAGCTGGAATGCCGACAGTCAAAAATTCCATGACATCACCATGATGAATTTGCGAACGGACTCGCACCCGCTCACCCAAAGTATGTCCACCTTCGATGTGACGGATGACACGGTCTATGACCTCACTTTTAACGATAAAGTTTTTGTCCTCTGCTCTTCGTTCACCCCCAAAGTCACCAACAGCAAAAAGAAAGTGCAGAACGACCGCATTTCCGTTTATGACATCGAACCCCAGTGGTGGGCACTGGAAGCCGCTGCTCACCGGGCCGCGGTTTTACTGCAAGGCGATGCTCAAACGCTCCAACACCCCAGCGTGGTCACCTACCTAAAACGAGCCGTGGCTTGGACGGCCCACCGCACTGAGGTTAACGAACTATGCAACGCGACGGATTTAGCCGATTTGCGTTATCCCGTGGGCGGTCCGCGCCGTCCCAATGATGCCATCGCCCAATTTAAATTACAACCGGGCTTCAAAACCAGCGTCCTTTGCAGCGAACCTTTAATCAATAAACCCATCGCCATTCAATGGGATGAAAAGGGCCGACTCTGGGTTGCCGAAACGCCCGAGTACCCGAATGGTCGCCGCCCCCTGACCGCAGACTCTTGGAAAGAAACCGGCGTCCTCGTGCCTGGTAGTTACGATCGCCCCGCCCAAGATAAAATTTCCGTGCTCATCGATTCACAGCACCGTGGCGTCTTTGATAAGAAAGTTATTTTCCATGAAGGCCTCGAACTCATCACCGGCTTCTGCTTCTACCGCGATGGCGTGATTGCCGTGGCCCAAAACGGCATCTACTGGCTGCGTGACACTAAGGGTACGGGCAAAGCCGATCAGGAAATCCTTCTCTACGGCGGTTTCCGCCCCGGGGACACCCACTTCGTTCCCAACCACTTCATCGTGGCTCCCGACGGCTGGATTTACGCCTCGAATGGCGGCGGCGCCTTGGCTACGAACGGCAAGACCGGCGAACTGATGGCTAAGATTAGTCCCGGAACCTTCCGTTTTAAGCCTGACGGTTCGGCGATTGAACAGGTCGCCTCGCAAGGTGGTAACAGCTTTGGCAATGAAGTCACCAGCGACCTTGAACTCTACCACGGTAAAGCGACTAACGGCAACCCCGTGCAACACGTCGTCCTCCCCGAAACTATTTTAGCTAAAGTTCCTGGCACGAACGCCAAAGCGTTTCACTCCGTCAACCCGGGTCGTCCCGTGGCCCGCACTGACATGCCCGACCGTGCTCCTTTAATGCAAATTGACCAAGTAGGTCACTACTCCGCTGGTTGTGCGTGTTCGGTTTATGAAGGAGGCGCTTGGCCCAAGGAATACAACGGAACGGTCTGGATGACCGAGCCCATCCTCGACGTGATTCACCACGAAAAACTGAATCTCAATGGGGTCACGTATGAAGGCGAATTACAGCTCCAAGGCCAAGAATGGCTACGCTCAATGGATCAATGGTTCTGTCCGATTGATGTTTCTTTCGGTCCGGATGGGGCGATGTATATTTTAGACTTCTACACCGCCGTCGTAGCGCACAACGACACGCGTGGTCCGATGCATAGCAAATCAGGCGCCTCGGTCCGCCCTGACCGCGAACACTACTTCGGTCGCATTTACCGCATCCAACATGACCAAGCCCCGAGCTTGGTCCACCCCGACCTCACCACGGCCGATGCCATGGGCTTAGTCGAAGCGTTTAAACACCCCAGCAAGGTCGTGCGCTTTAATGCCATTCGTGTACTCATGGATCGCGATGCTGCGACACAACAAACGGCGGTCGCACCTCTGGTCGAACTCGCCCAAAGCCAAGCAATCCCTGAAGCCCGCATTCAAGCACTCTGGGCCCTACAACGTCTAGGCAAACTTGATCAAACGTTGCTCGCCCAAGCAGCCAAGGATAGCAATGCGTCCATTCGGAAGAATGCTTTCCTCATTGCTGAGGCCGGTAAAATCGCATTGCCGACTGCAATCTTTAAGGCGGGCTTAAGCGATGAAAACGGCCGCGTCCGCCTCGCAACCCTTCGTGCCATGGGCACCGCGCCCTTAAGTGCCGATGCCGGCACCTTACTCCTCGAAAGCCAAAAGACTTTTACCGACGACTGGTCCAAGGCAGCTGCCTCGGCCGCCGCGGCTTCGAATCCCGTGCCCACGATTGAAGCCTTACTATCCGCGGATACCACTCCGCAAAATATTAATGAAGTGTCAGGCTTCCTCAAAAGCCTCTCCGCTAGCCTAGCGGGTGCTAATGACCCCGCCGGCAATTTACGTGCCCTCGCTGCCGCCGCGAAATGCGCCGACGGGCACCTGGCCACCATCGTCCTACGTGAATTGGCTGACCGCAGAGCGGTTGCTCCAACCGATCGGGCCAGCACGCAAGCCCTGTTGCAGACCATTCTTGGTATTAAAGATATCAAGGAAGCAGGTGCCGGAGCTTCGCTCACCGTCGCTTGGGGCTTTAATCAAGCCCTACAAAGCGAATTAAACACCTTGGGGGCTCGACTCATTCAACCCCTCCAAGACAGCAACCTATCTAACTCCGTTCGGGCCACCGCTGGTATCACGTTGGTGGCTTTGCGTGATAATCAACCTTCGTTTGCCAAAGCCATTCATGACGCACTCCTTGCGGCGGACACGCCCGAAGAAGTTAAACGTGCCGTGATCGATGCCTTGGTTGCCACGAATGACGTCAAAGTAGGTAGTCTTTTAATTGAGACTCTCCCCAAAACTTCCGGCATCCTGCGCAACTCGCTCTTTGCCGCTTTAGTAACGCGGACGGATTGGGCGCAACTCATCTTAAACGCCCTCGAGGCGAAAAATCTTTCGCCCCTTTCCCTCGGACCGATTCAAATCTCGCAACTGACCCGTCACCCTGACGATGCAGTGTCTAAACGAGCGGCAGCAGTCTTGGCTAAACTTAATGCAGGCTCTAACCCCGCCAAGGATGAGATCATCAATCGTCTCCGTCCCCTAGTCGAAGAAAAAGCTGGTGACCCTGCTAAGGGTAAAGAACTCTTCACGTCAACCTGTGCCGTGTGCCACAAAGTAGGGGAGGTCGGAAATGAATTTGGACCTAACCTCCAGGGCATCGGATCTCACCCCGTCGTTGAACTCTTAGTGCACATCATCGACCCTAGTCGCATGGTCGATGACGAGCACCGGACGTGGAATTTCAAAACCAAAGACGGCACTTTATACTCCGCCATCATCGCCAGCGAAAATAATTCCGTGGTAAAACTTCGCCAACCCGGCGGGATTATCATCGAGTTAAAGCAATCCGACATTGCGAGTCGCCAACGCATCGAGACGTCGCTCATGCCGGAAGGCTTTGAAGCGCTCGGTGCCGAAGGCTTACGCAACATCATTGCTTACCTCAAAAGCGTGGCCGTGACCGCCAACGGAATCACCGTCGGTCGCTTCCAATTGTTAAACCTCAGCAATGCCTTCACGGCTGACACGCGCTGGGGCTTATACGCCTCGCGCCAAGCCCGGTCGGACACGTTGCCCTTTATCAAGTTTGGCCAAATCACTGCCAATGGCATTCCCTTTGAAGTGATTGATCCGGCACAAGCCAAGGATGGGAAAAATGTCATTGTACTTAAAGGCGGAGGCAAAGGCACCTTCGCCCACAGCTTAGCCCAAAAGGTGGAAATCCCCGTGGGCACGGCCGCCACGCGTCTGCACTTGCTCGGGGCTGTCGGTGGTTGGGGCAGCCATGGCGATGGTCAAACGGTAGCGATGACCGTCGACATCCATTTCCTCGATGGCAAAACTCAGTCCGTTAAACTCTACGCTAACCGCGACTTTACGGATTACTTCGGACGCGATGGTAATGTTCCAGGTTCGAAACTCGTTGAAGGCGTCCTCAAAGATCACCAAGTACGCACCCTCGTGATTCCGGTAGAAAATGTCGCCGTTATCGAAAAAGTCGTGCTGTCCAGTCCTGACAATGAAGTCGCACCGACCACCGTAGCCATCACGGCCGAAATCGGAGGCGACCCCAATCCACCTCGCAAAGAATCAAAGCCAGCAGCTGGCAAGAAAGCCGTGGAAACGCTGAATTCCCCCAATACCACCATGGCATTTGGACAGCACTTCGCCGCACGCCAAGCGGGCGTGCAACGCGTCCTGCTCTTAGGTGCCGGCAGTTCGCACGATTTCCCCAAATTCTTCTTAGGCCAAGATGCAGCCACGATTAAAGCCACCGGAAAATATGACACTGTATCTTCCCCTAACCTTGCCGAAGCACTAGCCCTCTTGCCAATGGCGGACCTGCTGGTCTTCAGCGGCAACCACGCTCAATACGGCACGCCGGAATTCCAAAGTGCGCTCAATGCTTTCGCTGATGCAGGGAAGGGCATTGTGATTGTGCACGCCGGTGCTTGGTATAACTGGCCCGCAGCGACCAATTACAACGACCGTTTCGTTGCCGGGGGAGCTCGCGGACATGGTCACAGCGAATTCGCGGTGACGGTCACCAAACCAGAACACCCGATTCTTCAAGGTGTCCCCGGGACCTTTAAAATCATGGATGAAAGTTACCAAACGGTTTTAAGTCATCCCGAGAACGCCGAGATTCTGGCCACGCTTCCTGGACCGGCCTTGAAGGGCCAGCCTGGCCCAACGCAAACCTTCCCGACAGTGTGGATCGTCAAAGACAGCCACACCCGCATTGTCAATATCACCCTAGGACATGCACTGGAGGCACACTCTAACCCTGCTTACCAAACTATCTTGTTGAACGCCCTGCAGTGGGTCTCTCAAAAATAAATTTCTATGTATCGTTCGTTACTTTGCCTGTCTTTGCTCTCCCTCAGCCTCTGGGCTGATGGACCGAAAGATAACTTACCTGATGCCGTCCGACCGATTCCACCTCCGGGCATGCCGGTACCGGAGTCGGAAAAGAAAATCATGCAACAAGGTCTAAGCGAACTTCGGGTGGCGATTGATAACGCTACGAAAGCCCAAGCCAAGAATCCCCGCTTAGAGGAATTACTTCCTGACATTGAGATTTACTACAAAGCCGTCGATTGGGCGATGCGCTACAACGAGTTCTACAAGAACACGGAATTTAAAACTGCCAGTGAACTCATCCTTGAAGGCAAAGCCCGTGCGTCCGCTTTCTACCACGGTGATCACCCTTGGACGGAACAAAAGGGCTTAGTCTTGCGAGCATACCGTTCCCGCATTGATGGCTCCATCCAACCTTACGGCATGGTCATTCCCGAGAACTACAGTGGAGCTCCGATGCGACTCGACTTTTGGTGTCACGGCCGCGGCGAAAACCTGAGTGAACTCGCTTTCGCCCAAGATCGTCGGAAGAATATCGGCCAAATCCCGGCCAATAACCGCTTAGTACTGCATCCTTACGGACGGTACTGCTGTGCCAATAAATTCGCCGGAGAAATTGATCTTTGGGAAGCTTACGAGCACGCCCGCAAATCTTATGCCATCGACGAGGATCGGCTCTTTATTCGTGGCTTCTCCATGGGAGGCGCCGCCGTCTGGCAATTCGGAGCTCACTACACCGACCGCTGGTGTGCGATTAACCCTGGGGCCGGTTTTGCCGAGACGCCCCACTTCCTAAACATCTTCCAAGCGGAGGATCTTTCCAAGATTCCAACGTGGCAGCAAACGCTCTGGTCTTGGTACAACGCTACCGACGTTGCGGTTAACTTCTCGAACGCTCCCACCATCGCTTACAGCGGCGAAATCGACAAACAAAAGCAAGCGGCGGACATCATGGCGAAGCAGTTACGCGCTGAGAACATCGAACTGGTTCACATCATTGGCCCCCAAACCGCCCATAAAATCCATCCTGACTCCTTGGCCGAAATCGAACGTCGTCTGGACTCGATTGCGACCATTGGTCGCGACCGCACTCCACGCGAAGTAAGTTTTGCGACTTATTTTCTTCGCTACAATCGAATGCATTGGGTCGAAATTAATCGTCTCTTCACACACTGGGAACAGTCCCGCATTCAAGCAGCGGTCGACAGCGAAAACCTCGTTAGCGTCAAAACTGTCAATATCTCGGCTTTCACCTTAGACATGACGTCAGGGCATTCGCCCTTATCCCAACACGGGAAAGTGACCGTTCGCATTGACGGGCAAGACCTCGACGCCCCACGTCCCGCCTCAGATCGCTCCTGGACGGTACACTTCACGCGCAACAACCCGAACGGTAAATGGACCATGGTGAAAGAATTTGCCGATGTGGGTTCAAAACAACACGGCCTGTCTGGACCGATTGATGATGCATTCATGGACGCTTTCTTGTTTGTTTCGCCCACTGGCAAACCCCTGTTTGAAAAATCCGGAGCCTGGGTAAAGTCTGAACTCGAACGCGCCAACTGGGAATGGCGCCGTCAATTCCGCGGCTTTGCACCGATTAAACCAGATCGCGACATTACCGATGCGGACATCGCTAAAAATAATTTAGTCCTCTGGGGCGACCCGCAAAGTAATGCAATCTTAGCTAAAATTATCAGCAAACTTCCTATCAAGTGGGATGGCACCCAGTTAGTCGTTAACGAGAAAACATATAGCCCAGAAGATCACATGCCCGTGATGATTTTCCCTAACCCGTTGAACCCCCAAAAGTACGTCGTGCTGAATAGCAGTTTTACTTATCGAGAATACGACTACCTAAACAACGCCCGCCAAGTGCCTAAACTCCCTGACTGGGCAGTTATCAACTTAAAGACCCCTGCCAATAGCCAAGCCCCTGGAGGGATTGATGAGGCTGGATTCTTCAACGAAAGCTGGAAATTCAACCTCAATCGTTAAAACCTTTTATGCCTATTATTTCGGAGCAAAATTTACGCGATGATTATGATGTCATCGTCGTGGGTTCAGGGGCAGGGGGAGGGCAATCCGCCTTCACCTTAACCATGGCCGGAGTCAAAGTGCTCATTTTGGAATCGGGTCGGAACTATGACCCGCTCACCGAGACACCGATGTTCCAAACTCCCGACCAAATGCCGCTGCGGGGCATTTCAACGGTCGAGAAGCCCTTTGGCTTTGCGGATGCGACCGTTAACGGTGGCTGGCAAGTTCCTGACGAACCCTACACCCAAGCCAACAACAAGCCCGAAGAACGTTTTTGGTGGTGGAGGGCACGCATGTTGGGGGGTCGTACTAATCACTGGGGTCGTATTTCGCTGCGCAACGGTCCTTACGACTTCAAACCTTACTCCCGCGATGGTTTGGGCTTCGATTGGCCCATCGCTTACGAAGACGTGGCTCCTTATTACGACAAAGTCGAATTACTCGTGGGCGTCTACGGTTCCAATGAAGGTCTCGAAAACACACCCGACTCGCCGAACAACACGTTACTGCCTCCGCCCAAAGCCCGGGCTGGTGAACTTTATTTTAAAAAGCATGTAGCACCCTTGGGGATTCCCGTGATTCCAATTCACCGGGCCGTGCTCAGCACGCGCCAAGATCACACGACCATTCCTCAACGTCTCTTCCCGCAAAATCCTACCGCTCAAAAATTAACGGCGGAGTCGATGAAAGCCCGAGCTGCTTGTTTCTGGGCCACAGATTGCGGACGCGGTTGCAACATTCGTGCGAACTATCAGTCGACCACCGTACATTTGCCCCCCGCGTTAGCCTCTGGCAACCTCGACATCTTACCCAACGCCCATGCCCGTGAAGTGGTGCTTAACGAGCAAGGTAAAGCAACGGGTGTTACTTACATCGACAAAACAACTGGCAAGGAACGCACCGTTAAAGCCCGGGCGGTAATTTTAGCCGCTAGTTCAGGCGAGACGGCTCGCATTCTCCTCAACTCTAAGAGCACCAAGCACCCTGATGGGATTGCCAATTCCAGTGGACTCGTCGGCAAGTACATCATGGACACCGTCGGGGCGGGCCTCGGCGGCCGCGTCCCTGCGTTCGAAGGCTTGCCGCTGCACAATGAAGATGGTGCCGGTGGCCACGTCTACGTCCCCTGGTGGCTCTACCAACAGCAGCATGCTGGTAAACTTGATTTTGCCCGCGGGTATCACATTGAATTTTCTACCGGACGTCATGCCCCGAACCTCGGAGTCGCGGGACCTGCTGGCCCCGGCTATGGCTCCAAGTTTAAAGAAGAACTACGCCGCACCTATGGTTCCTTTATCGGTTTCTCCGGACGTGGTGAAATGATTCCGAACAAAGATTCCTACTGCGAATTAGACCCCGAGGTAAAAGACAAGTGGGGGATCCCGGTGCTTAAATTCCACTGGAAGTGGTCGAGCCATGAGATTAATCAAGCCGCCCACATGCAAAAGACCTTTGCTGCCATGATTGAGGCGGCGGGCGGTATCGCCAACCGTGTCGAGACGGGGGAAAAAGCCATTAAGCCCGGTGGCTTCATCATCCACGAAGTCGGGGGTGGCATCATGGGAGCAGATAAAAATAAATCCGTCACTAACCGCTGGAATCAATGCTGGGACGTCCCGAATCTTTTACTGAACGACGGTTCGGCCTTCTGCAGTAATGCCGATAAAAATCCGACGCTGACCATCATGGCCCTCGCCTGGCGGGCCTGCGATCACCTGATCGAAGAAATGCGCCAAGGAAACCTTTAATCCGACCATGTCCGACTTTAACCCTGAACCTGTGAACCGTCTGCCTCGCCGCGAAGCCCTTAAGTGGCTCGCGACGGCGGCGGCGGGTCTTAGCCTAGCCCAGCTCGATGCGGCCTCCCCCGCGATTCCCCCGAGTGGCACCCCTCCGTTTGCTCCTCATGGTAAACGCATCGGGGCTGATCCAGTCTTAAATAAAACCTATCACCCTGGCGAACTTTGGCCGCTTTCGTTCACCGCAGAACAACGTGCTGCCGCGGCGGCACTGGCTGACCTCATTATTCCTCCTGAAAAAGGGGACTTACCGCCTTCGGCTCTGGGCGTGCCAGATTTTATCGATGAATGGATTAGTTCGTACTACGACGAAACCATCAAAGACCGCCCGATTATTTTAGAAGGCTTAACTTGGATCGACCAAGAGAGTCAGCGTCGTTACCAAAAAGTTTTCGCCCAACTTAGCCTCGAACAACAAAGTGCGATTGCCGATGACATCTGCGGCGTAAAGCCCGTGAAGAAAGAACTGCGGCCGCAAGAAAACTTCTTCAAACGCTTCCGCCACCTCGCAGCAGGGGGGTATTTCACGACCCCGCAAGGCATGCGCGACCTCGGCTACCGCGGCAATCGACCCAGTGCGACCTTTGAGGGGCCGACCCCAGAAGCCCTCCGCCACCTCGGCTTATAATTTACTTAGCAACCGGGAAAGCGGTGTAACCCAATTCCCCGAGCTTATCGGTGGCCTTGGGTTGCAGGAACCCGGTCTTGGGTAAACTGCCATCAGGGGCGCGTGGACCAGTAAGCAAAGCTTCGTCTACGTTCACAAACATGTCTTCCGTCAGCTTTAGCCCTAGGCTAAAGCTGTTGGGCTTGCCGTTGATATCATCAGCCAGATGGGTGACCAAACGGCCCTTAAAAGCCAAATTATACATGATCACGTGGCCAGCCCCTTCAATGTCCTTCGCATTATCGGGGGTACGCTCTAAGAAATTAAAATTAGTACCATTCCCGGTCGCCGAATTATAAAACCAATCGCCCCCACCCAGGTGGTGGTTGGCATAAAAGCCACTGGCTTTATTGCGCACCGCTAAACAACCGCGGACAATGTGGCGGGGCACCACTTTGGGCAAACGCTCTACGGGCGTCGCACCGTAGCCACCGGCTTTAAAACCATTACCGTCCCCTAACTTTTCGAATTTCGTGCCGTAGCCATTATACATGGCCCAGCATTGCTCAAACACCACGACCTCTTGAGCGGAAATGCAATCGTAGCCGTCATCGCTATTGAACCACGCACGGCAGCCGCGGAAGACATTGTCTATCGAACCGCGAGTCGGGTGACAGCCAAAACCGTCAACATTACCCCCGCGGTGATCTTCCGACGTGTAGTCGTAATTATTATAAGCGTCGCAATTGAGGAATAAATTATGAGCCCCGCTTAAGGCGTAAATCCCGATGGCTTGGCTGTCATGTAAACTCAACCGCTCAAAAATGTTGTGACTCCCGTGATTCTCCACCGAACACGATTGACCATGTCCCTTGAAATTGACTTGGACACCAATCACTTCGAAGCCGCGGAAGTGCAACCAAGAGCCCATCACTTGAAAGGCGTTGATGCGGACATCGGGCGTCTTGATGGCGGAAAAGTCAAAAACGGGATGTTCATCTTTGTAAGCCCAATAACGAATGGGGGCCTCGGCCGTACCGCTCTTATTGAAATAATATAAATAAATCCAAATGCGCTCCGACCGTGCTAACTGGGTTGCGGGGATTTTATAGACCCCCCCGCGCAGCCAGACTGTGTCCCCTGGGCTAGCCAGTTCCTGTGCCTTCTGCAGCCCCGCCAAGGGCTTTTCCAAGGTACCTGCGGCAGCATCATCCCCATTAGGGGCAACAAAGATCTCTTTGGCCTGCAAGCAGGGCAGGAAAGCCGAAAGAATCCATAGCAGGCAAATACGGTGCATGACTTAACGGAGTCGGCTTAATGAAAGAAATCAACCTTTACCGCTGGGCCTGCATCAAACCGATGAGTTTACGGGCACAGGCTTGGGCAAACTCGGGCTGGTTAATTTCCAGGTCAAACTCCTCCACCGGCAATTTGGTCTCGGCTTTTAGCGCACTAAACAACGCTTCATCCGCCGCGGCATCATGGAAGGGCTGGCCGGGGGCACTAATGACACTAATCGCCCGACGGGGAATCATTAGAGCGGCAGGAGCAGTGTAGCGGTTAATTTTCTCGGCGATGATTTTGCCTAATTGCTGAGACTCCGCCACGCTGGTGCGCATCAACGTTACTTGGGGATTATGCTGATAGAATAAACGTCCCGCAAAGCGTTCGGGCACCGAGGCACGTTCCCCAAAGTTCACCATATCAAGGCAGCCTGGGGCAATCACAGCGGGGACCCGGGCTTTAGCAACGGCATCCAATCGTTCCGGGCCAGCGGTGAGGACTCCGCCCACTAATTCATCCGCCCATTCCGTTGTGGTGACATCCAAGACGCCTGCGACGATGCCACTTTCAATGATACTTTCCATGATCCGACCGCCGGCGCCAGTAGCGGCAAAAACTAAAACTTCGTAACCCGCGGCTTCCAAGACTTTCTTCGCTTCTGAAATACACGCCGTCGTGTTGCCGAACATACTCGCCACCACCAAGGGCTTGGCCGCACCCAAGACTGGGTCACTTTCAACCATACCACAAATCGCCCCCGCGGCACGGGTAAAAATTACACGAGAGAGTCGATTCAAACCAGCGACATCGGCAATACTTGGCATCATCGTGATATCCTTGGTCCCGAGGTAGGGCGCCACGTTGCCAGCCGCGAGGGTTGAGACCATCAATTTGGGAAAACCTAAAGGGAGGGCCCGCATCGCGGCCGTGGCAATTGCGGTTCCGCCACCACCGCCCAATGAAATCACCCCTTGAATTTTACCTTCAGCGACTAACTTAGCTAAAAGTCGCGGGGCAGCCTGCGTCATGGCGATGACACACTCTCCGCGGTCTTTTTTGGCCATGAGTTTGGCCAAATCGAGACCAGCAGTTGCCGCGACTTCTTCGCGGGTAACGGCGGGTACTACGGTAGGTGGTCCACCCGTGCCCACATCAATTAATAGCGCCCGATGTCCACGTTGCTGAATTAACGCCGCCAGAAAAGCGTGCTCCTCACCCTTGGAATCAAGAGTGCCTAGAACTGCAATCGTGGCCATAACGAGATCTCGTTTAGAAGAATTTCCGCTTCACCGGAATCTGTTTAAAGCGGCGCGTCAGATCCGTGAGTGATTGCTCTACGGCCATCCGCTCTAAACTCGAAGCGCCCACGAAACCATCGGTGTCCGTGTGCTCGTTGATATAAGCGGCATCTTCAGGCGTGTTAATGGGGCCACCGTGGCTGAGGTAAATCACATCGGAACGCACCGACTTAGCCGCGTCGATAATGGCTTGGGTCTGCTTCGCCGCCTCGGCCAACGACATCGTGGCGTTGGTTACGCCAATAGAGCCACCCACCGTGGTACCTACGTGAGCAATGATGACATCCGCACCCGCCTTGGCCATCGCTTGGGCTTCTGCGGGCGAACCGACGTAAACAATGGTGAAGAGATCCATCTTTCGGGCCAGAGCCACCGTCTCAAATTCCTTCTGCACGCTCATACCCGTTTCTTCAAGAATCTGGCGAAACTTACCATCAATGATGGTGTGGGTCGGGAAATTGTTAATCCCGCTAAAGCCCATGTCTTTAACTTTACCGAGCCAGTGCCACATCCGCCGGCGAGGGTCGGTGGCATGGACCCCGCAAATCACGGGAATCTCTTCGACCACGGGGAGCACCTCATACTCCCCAATCTCCATCGCCACGGCATTAGCATCGCCATAAGCCATCATCCCGGCCGTCGAGCCGTGACCAGCCATCCGGAAACGTCCAGAATTATACACAATCACCAAATCTGCCCCGCCGCGTTCAATGAATTTCGCACTGATACCGGTGCCAGCACCGGCGGCGATGATGGGCTGTCCCTTTGCGATTGTATTCCGCAGGCGCTCAATCACTTCGGTCCGCGTGTAAGGGTTACCTTTTCCAGTCCAGGGGTTTGGCATAGTGAACTTAAACTTCGATAATTAGGGCAGTGGGGCAACCCCGAAAATCGGGCACTTGGGCTTGCCCCGATGCTTTTTATCGCAGATATAAAAAAGCACTATGGTCTATCACTACGGTACTTTCGTTTTCAAAAAAGGCGTCACCCCAGCACAGATTAACCATTGCTTTGCGGAGATGAAGGGCATGGTCGGCAAAATCCCTGGACTCCTTTCGATGCAACACGGCAGCTACCAAAGTCCCGAAGGCCTTAACGACGGCTTTACCCACGGGTTTGTGATGACGTTTGATACCCCGCAAAGTCGCGATGCCTACTTACCGCACCCCGAACACGAACGCGTCAAAGACATCGTCGTGCCCAACCTCGAGCGTGTGTTGGTCTTTGATTTTACGGTTTAATTTCCTGATCATACAAGCCATGTCGGCCGGCGATAAGTGCACTCAAGTAGCACGCTATTAAGCCATAGCCAAAAAGACCGGGATGAAAAGCTTCCGCCGCTAAAACAGCACAGCTTAAGGGCACATTTCCCACGCCAGCGAAAACTGCAACAAAACCCAGCCCAGTACAAACAACGAGGGACAGCGGTAAGAACGCACAAAGAGCACTGCCCAAAGTCGCCCCTACAAAAAAAAGTGGCGTGACTTCACCACCGCGAAAACCCAGTCCGACACAGATGACTGTCAGGCTGAATTTTAAAAACCAAACCCCAAGTGGCATAACTTGGTAAAACGCGGCATCAATGATAGGCAGCCCAAGACCCGTAAAATCATAAAGTTTTCCGGGAATAATCCAGATTCCAAAAATAAGACTCGCAAAAAGAATGCGGTAATAAGGATTGGGGTAGTTTTCCAAAAGTTGTCCGGGCCATTTGACGCCTTTTAAATAAAGGCGGGCAACCAATCCTGCTGCAGCTCCAATCATCACAACACTTGCTAAGCCGACCCAAGTGAACTCTGGCCCAAGTGGAAAGTGTACCTTGTAATCCCAGTGAACCGCCCCCGCCCACTGTTTGCCGATATAATCCCCGACAAAAGACGTTAGCAAACAACACAAGAAAGTTAAGTAATGACGAACTTTAACAAACTCGACGGCAAAGACTGCCGCGGCCAAAGGCGCACCAAAAACCGCCGCAAAACCTGCACTGACGCCACAAAGCAACAGAGTTTGCCGCTCTTTAGAACTGAGCTTAAACAGGCGAGAAAACTGATCGGCTAAACCACCGCCCAACTGCAAAGCAGTTCCTTCGCGCCCCACCGAGGCACCGCCAAGGTGCGACAATAAGGTCGTACAAAAAATCAACGGGGCCATCATGACCGGCAAGGGGGTAGTGGGGGTTTTAATTTCTGCGACCAAAAGTCTAACACCTTGAGTGCTCTGTCCACCCCAGCGTTGATAAAGCCACACACTCAACACTCCCCCTATAGGAAGAGTGTAAATCCATACCGGGTGGGTCTGAAACTCTTTGGTAACCCAACTGAGTGAACGTAAAAAACAACCTCCTAATAGCCCCACCGTGATGGGGACTAAAGTTAACAAAACTAGCCAACGGATAATAAAAGGCAGGCGGGAAGTGAGCCCGACAACAAGATTCATAGAAGAGCGATGACAGGACGGTCGCCTTGGAGCAACCGCACAAATATCAACTATGCTAAAATCTTTTTAATGACTTTAGCGGGTTCGACGCCGGTTAAACGTTGATCGAGGCCTTGATACTTGAAGAGCAAACGTTCGTGATCCATGCCAAAGCGATTCAGAATCGTAGCATGTAAGTCGCGCACGTGCACGGGGTCTTTGACGATATTATAAGAATATTCATCGGTCTCCCCATGGACGATGCCGCCTTTAACTCCGGCCCCCGCCATCCAAATGCAGAAATTACGCGGGTGGTGATCGCGACCATAATTCGTCTTGGTCAGCGTGCCTTGCGAGTAAACCGTACGACCGAATTCACCACCCCAGACAACTAAAGTGTCGTCCAATAAACCACGTTGCTTCAAATCTTGAATCAAAGCATAAGACGCTTGGTCGATATCTTTGCACTGTTGCTTAAGGTCGTTAGGCAAATTCCCGTGTTGATCCCAACCCCGGTGGAAAATTTGGACAAATCGTACGCCACGTTCGACTAAGCGCCGAGCCGTGATACAGCTATTTGCAAAAGTGCCCCGTTCCTTCGCATCAGGGCCATAAAGGTTGAAGGTAGCTTCAGACTCTTTACCTAAATCCGCTAACTCTGGAACCGAGGCCTGCATCCGGAACGCCATCTCGTATTGTTTTAAGCGAGCCGCCGTTTCGGGGTCACCGACTTGTTGATAAGTGAGTTCATTCAACTGAGCCAAATGATCCAACATCTCCCGACGAACACTGCGACTGACACCATCAGGATCACGCAAGTATAACACCGGATCGCCTGCCGAACGGAAGGTCACCCCGGAGTGTTGAGTAGGTAGAAAGCCTGACGACCATAAGCGTGCGGAGATTGCCTGGACATTGGAGCCGGGATTAGAGTGTCGAGCATGCAGAACGACGAAGGTGGGCAGGTCATCGTTCGCACTCCCTAAGCCGTAGGAGAGCCAAGAACCGATCGAGGCCTTACCTGGCACCATGTTACCCGTGTAAGACAACATGTTGGCAGGTTCATGGTTAATCGCATCGGTGTGCACGGTCTTAATAATGGCAATATCATCAACCATCTTGGCGATGTTAGGCAGGATTTCGGACACCCAGGCACCCGATTTACCATATTGCTTAAAACCATAGACCGAAGGAGCGACGGGGAAGCGCTTCTGTCCTGAAGTCATGCCCGTGATGCGTTGACCATTACGAATCGAATCAGGCAAATCCTGGTCAAAACGTTTCGCTAATTCAGGCTTATAATCAAACGTCTCAAATTGCGAAGGAGCGCCAATCATCGACAAGTAAATGCAGCGCTTCGCCTTGGGCGGAAAATGCAACGGAAAAGCCCCAGGAGTCGTGGCTGCCCCTAACGATTTGGCCAGAATCGAACCGAGCGCCACACTGCCCAAGCCCATGGCGTTGTGACGGAAAAACTGTCGACGATTAATCCGAAAGTTATGTTCAAGAGCATCAAAAGGATTCATGGGATTATTTATTAAGGGTTTCGTCACGATTTAACATTTCCGAGGCTACTAAAGTCCACGCGGCTACTTCAGGGGCAGGAAGTTTTGAATTCACCGGCCATTCCCCATACTTCGCCAACTTAGCCGCTTCGGTAGGTTGGGTGCTGTAATCCTGACGGAAGGTGGCGACGGCTTTTAATAAAATTTTCTTCTCGGCATCAGTCGTAGGCCGGGACAGGAAGAGCCAACTCAAGCGATCCAAGCGAGCCTCATCGGTCGTTTGCTCGGTCAACAGTTTCTCGGCAAGGACGCGACAGGGTTCAATAAACTGAACATCGTTGATTAAATTCAGAGCTTGCAGCGGGCTATTAGAACGATCCCGACGAGTGCAGAAAACCTCCCGTGAGGTAGCATCAAAATTCAACATCATTGGGGGAGGTGCCGAACGCTTGAGGAAAGTATACATCGAGCGACGGTATAAACCTTCGCCTTTATCTTGAGTGTAAAAACGCGTATTACTCACCGTCATAGCCACATCACTCCAAATGTTTTCGGGTTGGTACGGGCGCACCGAGGGTCCCCCCACTTTATGGACTAATAAACCTGAAACAGACAGGGCCGTATCGCGAATAATCTCGGCATCAACGCGATAACGTGGCCCCCGCGAGAGCCAGCGATTACGGGGATCTTTCTCTAATTTCTCGGGCGTAAAAGCCCCTGCTTGTTGGTAAGTTTTAGAATTCACCAAGAGCCGCACCATATGGCGAATGTCCCACTTGGAATCCATAAACTCCACGGCCAACCAATCTAAGAGCTCGGTGTGTTGTGGCTTCTCGCCCATGATACCCAAGTTCTCCGTCGTTTCCGATAACCCGGTTCCAAAGAACTGATACCACAGACGATTCATGGTGACGCGGGCCGTCAACGGATTGTCGCGGGAAACTAACCACTTGGCTAAATCCAAACGATTGGCACTAGCCCCAGCCATCTTCAGTGGAGGTAATACTTTAGGAGTGTTGGCAAAAACTTGCTCCCCTGCATCTAAATACTGGCCACGCTTCAGGACCTTAGCAGAGGCGGGGGTGCCGTTCTCTTTCATGATAAGTGTCATCGCCCCCTTGGCCTTCAAACTATCAAGTTGGCCATTCACCGCTTTAATTTTCTGTAAAACTGATTTATCAGACTGATCGACCCTCTGGTCATAATAATTACGCAACAAGGCAACTGTAGTAGGCTTAGCCTTCATCCCATCCTTGCCCAAGGCCTGACGTAGCTCGTCAACTTTACCTAAGGTTGCAATGTCTGCACTCGGCACGGTAGCGGGAATAATATAAGCTTCTTGTACCGACACTCCTGCGGCCCCAGAAGCAGCACTGCGTGTGCCAATTCTAAACGGTACCGCGGTCCGCAAACTTTCTTTAACCGTAAAAGGTGCATTCACTTCGGGAGCGGCTGGCACCATGTCCCCATCCACGAAGAATTTAATACCCTCTGCCTTACCACTACCGTCATAAGTCACCACCAACTCAACTTCCTTATTTAAGGGCAGGGAGTTGGCCGCGACCATTTTCAGCGCCTTATCGGGCCAATGACTGATGAGGTGCATCGCCGGACGACCAGCTTGCACCCAAACATCCCAACCTCGGAAGTCATGCCCCTCGTCCATGCGAGCTAAGACGGCACCGTCAGCCCCCTTGGTCATCTTAAGCATTAAGCGCACCGTGAAACCTTGGTTGATTTCGAAATCTCCCACCTCCGGTGTTTCGTAGGCACTTTTACCGTCAATGGCAAAACCACCATAACGCTTTTCAGTCGCGGGAATGCCGATAACTTTCAGACGCAGATTCGCACCTGTCGGAGATTTCATCACTTGAGGTTTCTCGTAAGCAAAACTCCACCCGGCAGGTAAAACTGGTTTTTGGATTGCTTCGGGCAAAGTTGCCGTGCGCCAGGCGGCAAAAGCCTTGTCGGCTTTAGATTTTCGGGCGGCGTCTTCTTTTTGTAAAACCGCCAATTGAGTTTCTAGCTCTTGGTATTTCGGACGATCGGCGGGAGGTAAAACTAGCATCGAAGGCGGGTGATTCGCATTGTTGCCATCCAAGGGATACATCGGGGTATTACGGAAGAAGGCGGTGAGTTGGTAAAACTCGCGTGTGGAAACGGGATCAAACTTGTGGTCGTGACAAGCAGCACAACCCAACGTCAAACCCAGCCAAACGGCCCCCATCGTCTCGACCTGGTCCTTAGCATAATTGGCCATAACCTCTTCTGGAATGGCCCCACCTTCGCCGGTAGTAGGCAAACAACGGCAGTAACCCGTGGCGACAATTTGATCGACCGTAGCATTAGGAATTAAATCCCCACCGACTTGCTCAATCGTAAACTGATCGAAGGGCATATTTTTCTTAAAAGCACTGATGACCCAGTCACGGTAAGGGTAAATATTTCGCGCATTATCAATGTGAATGCCGTGCGTGTCGGCATAACGCACCGCGTCTAACCAATGACGGGCCATTTGCTCGGCATGTTCGTCCGTGCCCAGCATTTTCTCGACGGCACGCTCATAAGCCTGAGGTGAGGGATCAGCCAAAAAGGCCTTCACGGCTTCGGGCGTAGGGGGCAAACCAGTCAAATCCAACGACAAGCGACGGAATAAACGGGCACTCTCTTCAGGAGAATTAGGCTTAAGTCCCTGTTGAGCCAAACGATTAACAACAAACTGATCAATCGGGCTGTGGGCCCACTGGGTAGCATCGACGGGTGGGGCAGGGCGTTGCGGGGCAATGAAGGCCCAGTGTTCTTGATATTGTGCCCCTTCTTTAATCCACTGCTTAAGCAAAGCGACTTCGCGTGGGTTCAGCGACTTGTGTGACTCGGGCGGAGGCATGACATCATCGGGATCGGACGTCGTGACCCGCTTAATGATGGGAGACGTTTCCGGTGAACCTTTGACAATCGCCACTTCACCACTCTTGGCTTTTTGAAACGCAAATTCCGGACGATCTAAGCGCAGTTCTGCCTTACGCGCCGCCGAATCTGGTCCATGGCAATGGTAACAGTTCTCCGAGAGGATGGGCTGAATGTCGCGATTAAAAGACACTGTCTCAGCCCCGACCAAGGAGAGGCTAATAAATAAGGGGAGTAGAAATGCGGGGCGCATTGTATAGCACAATCAGACAATTTACCTGCGTTTTAGGTTCCATGCAACCTATTAGAAAAAACCCTCAATTTGAGGGTTTTTGTAGGATGCTATTAGAGGCTCAGTTACTCACTTCACGGGTGAATAATCGGTCGGGACAATGAACTCCGACTTAACACCATCGGTGATAGTCAAAGACCCGCCCGCTTTCTTTTCCGAGGCTTCCTTGGCGGCCACCCAGTCAGGGTCAGCTCGGAAGGCATCAAAGCTGGCTTTCGCAGCTTCTTGGCTCTTATGGGTTAGCAAGTAAACCAAGGTATTACCCGCAACCAAGGGCGACTTGGCACCCTTTTGGTCGGCGGCTAAATTCCAATAGCAAACGTTGGTCATGCCATGCTTTTCAAAAAGCTTAACAGTATGATCGCGAAAACGCGCATTCAAGTTTTCGAGACGACCATTCTCGGTCGTGTAAGTCCGCAATTCAAACACTCCTTGATGGTAATCCTTGGCCTCAGCGAGGTAGGAGTAATCCGTCGCGGTCAGGAAAGCATTTTCGACGCGTTGTACGAGTTTACCGTTTTTCTCGGATTCGCTCGCCGCCTTTTTCCACTCGGGGTCAGCTTGAAAAGCCTTCCACGAGGCATCGCGAGCGGTCCGATCTGGATAGGCCAAGAAGTAAATCAACTTGTGCTCGGGATTTGCACCTACCGGTACGAAATAACCTAAATTGGTCATGCCATGCTTCTTAAAGAGTTCCATCGTGTGATTGCGAAACCGGGCGTGCAAATCATCGAGTTTACCTTCGTTAGCATAATAAACCCGCATCTCAAACAAACGCGTGTCAGGAGCGGTGGCCGCTGAAAGATTCAGCAAGCCGAGGGTTAAGAGGGCGAGGAGGGTTTTCATGGATAAAATTATTTAGCGAGGAATTGGTCGACGTTTTGACGCGTTACGACTTGGAAAGGTATGAGTACATCTTTCTCAAAAGGTTCCTTTTTGGCGATTTTAATCGCTAAATCGACCGCTCCATGCCCCTGGCCCACGGCATCCTGAAACACCGTAGCATCTAAGCGACCTTCCTTAACAGCAGTGAGAGCTTGGGCAATGGCATCCACCCCGATAACAAAAACTTCTTTCTTTGCGCCCGCACGCTCCAAGGCTAACAGGGCGCCCATCGCCATCTCGTCATTCTGCGCAAAAATCGCCTGAAAATTTCCGCGGTGGGCCTGCAACCAATTTTCCGTTAATGCCATCGCTTTGGCCCGATCCCAACCGGCGGTTTGTTGGTCGAGTAGTTTTAATTGCGGATACTTAGCCAAAACGCGGTGGGCACCAGCGTCGCGCTGCAATTGTGCCGACTGACCCATAATACCGTGAATCATTAAGACGTTTCCTTTACCGTTTAATTTTTGGGCAATCGCTTCCATCGCCATCACCCCCGCCTCTTCATCATTCGAGCCCACATAGGCATCGGGCGTCGCCTTTGTCACAGAGTTCACATTGACCACGGGAATCTTTGCCGCCTTGGCGCGCTCCACAGCGGGAGAACTGGCTTCAAATTCGCATGGGTTCAAAATAATCACATCTACCTTCTGCGAAATAAAATTCTCGGTCTGACTGATTTGCTTTTGGGCATCAGCCTGGGCATCCACCAAGACCAAACGCACGTTGCGAGCTTTACCTTGGGCCACAATGGCCTCGGATAACTTCGCCGTGTATTCGGCGGACATATCCCGCGAAGAATAACCAATAAAAATCTCTCCCGCCTGACGAGGCTCGGACTTCTTGCATCCCCCCAAACCAAGAGCAGCCAATACGAGCGTAGCTGTCCAAAGGTAGGGGCGTACCTGGAAACGGGGAACGGGGCGCATATCCCAGATTTAGGAACGAGCCTGCCGGCGGTCGAGCCAAACCGCACCCACAATAATCAGCCCCTTAATCACCGCTTGGTAGTACGAAGAGACCATCAGAAGATCGAGGCCGTTATTGATGACTCCGATTAAAAGCACCCCTAGAATCGTTCCTAAAATCGTCCCCACACCCCCCGCCAAACTCGTCCCCCCGATGACCACCGCAGCAATGGCATCCAATTCGTAAGCCATGCCCGCATTAGGCTGCCCCGTGGTGATTCGGGCGGCCAAGACGACCCCGGCTAAGCCCGTTAAGAGGCCACACAGGGTATAGGCAAAGAGTTTAACCCGAGTAACGGAAATCCCGGCGACTCGGGCGGCATTTTCATTGCCCCCCACGGCGTAAATATGACGACCTAACCGGAAATTCTTTAAGAACACACTCGCCGCGAGGGCGACTAAGGCAAAGCAAAGGACCGCAATCGGGACCCCAGCCACATCCCCCGCTAAATTAGTCAGCCCGGGACTCATATTCGCCACGGGCCTACCATCGCTAAAGATTAAGGCCAAACCACGTGCCACGGTCATCATCCCCAATGTCACAATAAACGGGGCCACGCCACCGCGGGTAACTAAGAGACCATTAAAACAGCCACAGAGACCTCCTGTAGCAATGCCTAGTAGAATTGGCACTAACACGGGATACTGGCCAGGATGGGCAAAGGTAGCACAAACCACCCCGCTCAAAGCCACGACCGATCCCAGCGATAAATCAACCCCAGCAGTTAATAGAACAAACGTCACCCCCACGGCCAAGATGCCATTGATAGAAACCTGACGAGCCACATTGGTAAGATTAGAAAGCGTCCCAAAACTTTCAGTGCTCACCGACAACGCGGTGATTAAAATGCCCAAGACAAAAATAATCCCGAAGCGGTGAAAAAATTCGCGGTTAAATTTCATAATTAAAGAGGCATGGCGTTGCTTAGGACTTTTTCTGGGGTCGCGTCGGAAGCTGGAATTTCGAGGGCTAAATCACCTTGGCGTAAAACCAAGATACGATGACTCAACGCCAGCACTTCAGGTAATTCAGAGGAGACCAGTAGCACGGCTTTACCGGCTGCCGTGAGTTGGCCAATCAGGGCATAAATTTCGGACTTAGCTCCGATATCGATACCCCGAGTTGGTTCATCTAAAATCACAATTTCAGGAGCATCGAGCAACATTCGAGCCAGCAAAACCTTCTGCTGATTGCCCCCCGATAATTCCCGGATCGGTTGCGTCAGCCCGCGGGCCTTAATCTTAAAGCGCGTCATTTCGGCTTGGGAGACCTGCTTCTCTTGGGTTCCCAAGATGACCCCCGCTTGCGTGAAGCGATGGAGGGCCGTGAGGGTGAGGTTCTGTTGCACGCTGAGGGCAGGGATAATGCCCAAACCTTTACGATCTTCAGTCACCATACCCACACCATGAGCTAAGGCATCCGCTGGATTCCGCAGTACTACGGGCTGACCTTTGAGGGTTATCGTGCCACTCGTGGCAGGCAATAAACCATAGAGGGCACTGACTAATTCCGTGCGCCCCGCTCCCATCAAGCCAGCCAAACCTAAGACTTCACCACGATGGAGTTGGAAAGAAACCTTTCTAAAATAAGGCTCCCGGGTTAAGGCTTGAACCTCTAATACGACTTCTTGAGATGCAGGAGTTAGGGCAGGGAAGACGGTCGCTAAATCTCGACCGACCATGTGACTGATTAAACTCGCGGGCGTAAAATTCGACGCCGGCTGAGTCGTCACCCATTCGCCATCACGCAAGACGGTAATCCGGTCAGCCAACTGAAACACCTCGTCCATCTTGTGTGTGGTGTATACCACCGCGACACCGCGTTGGCATAACTGTCGAATCGCTTTAAAAAGAGCCGTACACTCATGGTCAGATAAGGCAGCCGTAGGTTCATCCATCAAAATTACATCGGCTCGACGCCCCAAGGCCTTAGCAATTTCGACCACTTGAGTTTGGGCCACTGTCAAATCCCGCATCCTGGTTTGAGGATCGAGATGACAGTCTAGAACCTTAAGCCATGCAACCGCTTCCGCTTGCAGTAATTTCTGATCTAACCAGCCCCAGGCATTCGTAGGCTCCCGTCCTAATAAAATATTTTCGGCGACGGTTAAATCGGGAATCGGCATTAACTCCTGGTGAATCATCGCAATGCCTTGCGCCAAAGCCTCCAGGGGCGAACGCCAATGCACCGGATGACCACGCCAAGTAATCGTGCCCGCATCGGGCTGATACAACCCCGCTAGGAGTTTCATCAAGGTCGACTTACCCGCCCCGTTTTCGCCCATTAAAGCATGCACTTCACCGGGGCGAAATTCTACCGAGACCGCTTTAAGTACCGTCAGGTCGCCAAATTTCTTACTTAGACCTTGGGCAACAAGCATCGTTAGGGGTGTGCGGGGAAGGTCGCCATGAGCGGTGCCAGGGCGACTGGCCAAGTCGTCAGCGGGCTTACCTCCATCCGTCGGTATTCACATACGGCACCTTCAGATTGAATTTGAAGCTTCCCCGCACGCAGGGGGATTTCGGTCGAAGCACCTTTTTCCACGTACCGCGAATTAATTAAAATATTAACAACCGCCCCATTAAAAACGAAAACCGCGTCACCTTTCAACGCATAGACCTCAATCCGATTCCACTCGCCATGTGGCTTCTCATGGTAATCGGGACCATGCCACGACCGGCCTTTAGCCAAACGCAAGGGAGCCTTTGGATCAAAAACTACGGTCTTACCCTCAACGCGTGAGGGGATGTCCGCCATCGTCCCGGCAATCGGCCAATAGTCACCGGTATCATCTTCCTGGACTTGGCACTCTTGGCTGCGCATCCAATTTTTACTTCCCGCACCGTGCTCGCCGACACAGAAAATCAGAATCCCGTTATCCCGGGCGACATTTAACTTGGGCTCCCATTTTTCTTCGCCCCAGCGTTGTTCGGTGCGGAAGTGGAAATTGTCATAAGACTTGAGCGTCGTAATCGCTCCAAAGATTTGGCCGGTAATGTGTAAAACCGTTTCTCCTTCGACAACTCGCGTGCTGTAGACATGCAAGGGATCGCGATTTAGTCCCACCACGGGGTCTTCTTTAGGAGTAGCACCCCGCACATAACCTGGCACCTCGTAAGCACGATGCGGCACACCCAGCCAAGTCTCCCACTGCGACAACTTTGTATCCAACAAAGGAGCAAAGTTCTCCGGAGCCTCTGCCGCCCCTAGGGCAGCAAAGGTCAAACCGGCGAAGATTAGAGCGGCGGCGCGCATCGACTTAGCGAACGTCGCGCCAAAGCCACTTCATCGCTTCAGGGAAAAGCATGCCACCATGACGGGGATTGTGCGTCCCTTCACCCAATACAAATTGGTAATCATACCCCTTCGCCTTCCAAGCATCGGCCATCTTCTGATTCGCTTCGGGCCATACGCCGAATTCGTTAGTTAAATCATGGGAGCCATCTTGGGAGAAAATCCGGATATTCTTCTTTTCTTCTTTAAGCACCATTTCAGGGAAAAGGTTGCCGCCCAGCTCTTTGCCTTTGCTGATAACGCCGCGAATATTGGTAAAACTACCGATGGTCGTGAACACTTTGCTAAACGCATCGGGACGTTGCCAAGCCGCATTAAAGGCACAGATACCACCGCTGGATGAACCGGCAATCCCCCGACGGAGGGGATCTTTCGAAATGACGACCCCTTTGCTCTCAGCGAGGGGAAGCATTTCTTCGAGCAAGAACGTCACATACTGATTCGTCACACTATCATATTCGAACGAGCGGTTTGATTTCCCTAAAGGCTTACCTTTCGCATCTTTGCCGTTAGGATTATTTTTATCGGGCGAAAAACCTGGGTTAATGAAAAGGCCAATCGTGACGGGCATTTGTTTGGTCGCTATTAAGTTATCAAATACCGTGGGCACACGCCAGGAACCTTTGGCATTAACATAACCCATGCCATCTTGGAAAACCATCAAAGCCACGGGCGTCTTGCCGTCATACTGGGCGGGAATGTATAAAGCCCACTGGCGACCGTAGCCCGGAAAAGTCTTGGAGTCTTCCATCATGTAGGTCGTCACCTTGCCCTTGGGGACATTGGGCTTCTCTTGGGAGTCGGGTCCCAAAACATACTGGGCATCCCAGTCTTTTTTGACTTCAGGAGCAGCAGGGGTCTTCGAGTCAGCGGCCAACAAGCCAAAGCCAAGCAGACAGCAGGGAATTAAGCGCAGGAGTGCGTTCATAGTAGGGTGCGTCCATCTATGCCTCCCACCTTTGCCAATTCAAGCCTGCAAAGGCACTCAGCGCTGATCGGGGCTGATTTTATCGAGGGGCCAAATCTCGGGGAAACACCATGCGGACATCCCCATTACCCCAAACACCGCCACGCCCCCCAACACGACCGCTTTAACCGAGCTACCGAGCAATTTAGCGGTAGCACCCGACTCAAAGGAACCAAGTTCATTCGAACACCCCACGAAACACGCCGTGACAGCCGAGACCCGACCCATCATCGCGGGCGGGGTACCCGTCTGTAAAATCGTTTGACGAATAATCACATTCACGGCGTCGGCCGCCCCGGAAATAAATAAGAAAGCGAGCGAAAGGAGAAAGGAGGTCGATAGCCCAAAGCCGATGATACAAAGCCCAAAAATGGCAAAAGAAAGGTATAAGAGGCGACCACAATGGCGCAAGGGAGGCAGGGTGATGACGATGATAGACATGAACACCGCACCCAAGGATGGAGCGGCGCGGAGCCAACCCAAGCCGACGGGACCAATGTGTAAAATTTCTGCCGCAAAAATAGGGAGTAAGGCGACCGCACCACCCAAGAGCACCGCAAATAAATCCAAGGTAAAGGCTCCCAATAACAGTCGCTGCTTAATCATAAACGAAACTCCAGCACCTAAACTCTGCACCACCGATTCCTCCGACTCGCGGTGCAGAGATCGTGAAGTCTTCACCAACACCATGGTCACTAACGAACTCAGAAAAAGCACCGACATCACACTGTAGGTCAGCAAGCTGCCACCCCACGCCCATAAAAAACCCGCCATCGCAGGACCGATCACACAAGCCCCTTCAAACAAGGCATTACGCCAGCGCACCCCACTGCCCAAAAGGGCATGCGGAATGATTTCGGCAATCATGGCCTGACGCGCGGTGGTCAAGAAACTCCGCGCCACCCCACCTAAAATCACGACCAGGTAAAGCAACGCCAACGGGTAGGGGAACCCTTGGAGGAAGGTGGGGATGAATAAGGCCAACCCAAACAGGAACATCATTAAGAGGGCATAACTAGCCACTTTTTGACGATGCTTCGTGTCAGCGACATAACCGGCAAACAACACAGAACAAACGAAGGGGAGCACTTCCGCTAAACCAATAGCCCCCAACGCAAAAGGGTCTTTCGTCATTTCATAAACCTGCCAAGCCACGGCTAAACCCTGGGCCTGAATCGCTAAAGTACCCAAAACAATCGAGGCTAAGTACCAGCGAAAGGAGGAGTAAGCGACGGCGGAATCTTCCGATGATGACATAGACAACTTTGTCGATGTCACAAAGGCCAACGAGGTCAACCTTTGCTCGAAAACTAGGCTAGAATCGGCTTCACGACTTTACCTGCAATATCCGTGAGACGGTAATAACGACCTTGGAATTTGAATGTCAGGCGTTCGTGGTCGATACCCATGAGGTGAAGCATGGTCGCGTGCAAGTCATGCACATGGACTGGGTCTTGGATGATGTTGTAACCGAATTCATCTGTTTGGCCATGTACCAACCCCTTCTTCACACCGCCACCCGCCATCCACATACTGAAGCAACGAGGGTGGTGATCGCGGCCGTAACTATCTTTAGTCATCTTGCCCTGACAGTACGCGGTGCGACCAAACTCTCCGCCCCAAATCACCAAGGTGTCATCGAGTAAGCCGCGTAGTTTTAAATCTTGAATGAGAGCGGCGGCCGGTTGATCGGTTTGTTTTAATTGCCGCGTAATCCCCCCGGGCAATCCACCATGCTGATCCCAACCTTGGTGGAATAATTGTACAAACCGGACCCCTTTTTCTACTAAGCGCCGAGCCATTAAACAATTAGCCGCAAACGACCCTGGCGTCTTCACGCTGGGTCCGTACATCGCCAAGGTCGCCTCGGATTCTTTTGATAAATCTGCAACTTCGGGCACGCTGGTTTGCATTCGAAATGCCATCTCCGCTTGGGCTAAACGCGCATCCACTTCGGGGTCGAACTGGGTCGCCCGTTGATCGGCATTCATCGCTGCCAAGGTATCGAGCATCTGACGACGGTCATGGGGCGACACGCCTTCGGGGTTAGTCAAAAAGAGTACCGGCTCTTTCCCGGCACGGAATTGCACACCTTGGTGCTCACTGGGCAAGAACCCTGAACCCCATAAACGAGAATAAAGCGGTTGGTCTTTAGTCGCATCTTGGGAGACCAGAACGATGAAAGCAGGCAGGTTCTCATTCATACTGCCCAAGCCATACGAAGCCCAAGCACCCATCGACGGGCGACCTGCAATCTGACTTCCCGTACAGAAAAACGTAATCGCAGGGTCGTGGTTGATGGCTTCGGTGAACATCGAGCGGACGACGCAAATTTCATCCGCGACCTTGCCCGTGGAGGACATTAAGTCGCTAAACTCGATACCACTCTGGCCATATTTTTTGAAATCAACAAACGAACCTGCCATCGGCAAGGTCGCCTGATAGCCACTCATTCCGGTCAAACGCTGACCTTGACGCACCGAATCAGGCAGGGGCTTACCATGCGAAGCACGCAAAAGCGGCTTGGGATCCAAGGTTTCAAACTGCGAAGGGCCGCCAGCTTGGAATAAATAAATCACTCTTTTCGCCTTCGGAGCAAAGTGTGTTTTAAGTGCCTGTTCCGCCCCTTGGGCCATGATGCCACGCATCGCCATGGCCCCTAAACCCAATGCCGCCGTGCCCATGAAGTGACGACGCGTAACGCGCATTAAATCATCATAGGTAGGAGGATGGGGGCGCATAAATTTAGCGTGAGGTGACGGCCGCATCGCTGGCTAGAATCGTATTACAAACTAAAGCCAAGGCGGCGACCTCAGGGTTCTTCTGGTGAGCCACCTTAGCGGTAGCCGCTGGATCTTTCTGATAAGTCTGCAACTCTTGTTGGTATAAAGCTGTCAACGCCTTGAGTTCATTGGGCCGAGGCCAACGCGTGCAAATGGTACGGAAGGCGAGAGTGATTTTATCTTCGGGTTGCAGATTTGGCTTTTGACTAAGGTTTGCTGCCAGTTTTTGCGATGCCTGCACAAAGACTTTTTCGTTTAATAAAAGTAAGGCCTGCAAAGGAGTATTCGTCGTCAACCGACGTGGCTGACACGTTTCCCGGGAACCCGCATCAAAAATCAACATGCTGTCAGGCGGAACGGTACGGCGACGGTAGAGGTAAACGCCCCGACGGTGTTCATCCTCCTTGGCACTCGGTCCGCCAATTCTTTCAACTAAAAGTCCCGCAGCCGCTAAGGCTTGGTCATGTACCATCTCGGCGCTCAGGCGCTGAACCGGACCGCGAGCTAACCATTTATTGGCGGGGTCAATTTCGCGCCCCTTAGGCGAAGCTACGGAACTTTGACGGAACGTCGCACTCATCACTAAACGCTTTAAGAAAGCTTTTACATTCCAACCGCTCTCTTGAAATTCGACGGCAAGCGTGTCGAGTAATTCAGGGTGCGTAGGAGCATCTCCCTGCAAACCGAAATTCTCGGTCGTCGGCACAATCCCTGCCCCAAAGACTTGCGTCCAATAACGGTTAACGGCGACGCGGGCGGTTAAGGGATGACGGGGATCAGTGAGCCATTGCGCCAAACCCAAACGATTGGAAGGGTATTGATTCGACCATGGGAAAACTTTGGTCGGCACGCCTGGCGAAACGCGTTGTTGTAAATTGGGTTGGTCATACTGTCCACGCGTCAGCACGTAAGTCGGCAACACGGCATCGGCATGTTGCATGCAGAAAAACTTCGGAGCCGATTCTTCGACTTTCTCAAGGGACTTGCGCGCGGCTTGCAACTGATTCCAAGCCGTTTGGACCGTCGCGTTGTCACGGAGCAATTGATGCTCCTGAAGGACTTCTGGAGTCAGGGAGGCCAGACGTAAGCCATGGTGTAAAGCCACTTCGGCACTCGTGAGTGCGGTACGCCAAAGCATCACTTCATCCATGAGGCCACCACGAAAACCCGCATCTCGCGAACGCGAAGCCAGTTCTAAAGTTGCTTCGCGAATGGGGGTATCCAGGGCATCCCGCTCCACGGTCGTCGGGACTAACTTGCCATCCAAGTAAATGTGTAAACCGGAAGCTTGCGAGGAACCATCGTAAGTGACGGTCACATGCACCCACGTTTTTAAGGGCAGTACTTGGGTCGTTTGAATCGACGCCGCCACACTTGGCCAAAGGTGAATCGCACTCCAGCGTAACTTCCCGTCGACAATCATTAACTCCAAACCCGAAGCATCGGCATCATTCGTATAGAAGCCCGAGGCATGCAGCAAGGTGGCGCGTTTATTCTTTTCGCCTAATTGAATCCAAGCCGAAAAGGACATCGGAACGAAGCGTCCAAACTTATCCATTCCACTTAAATACAAGCCCCCATCGCCATCGCAACTGAGAGCCTTGCCGACATGACCAGGGGCTAATTCGACTGAACCTAATTGATCACCCCGATGACGGTCGAACGTTGCCGGCTTGCTATCGGGCACTTGATTCGGTGTCCCCGTCTTGGTCAGTTCCTCAAAAGGATAATAGGCAACGGGGGCAGGGACCTTAATCGGCGAACTTTTACGGTCTTCGCTGGTAACCGCAGCCTTGAGTGTTTGTTGATAGGCCTGTTCAGCTTGTTGCACCTTAGCCTTCAGACTTGCAACTTCCGTAGCCTGCTCGGGCTTAAGCAGTCGGACAAAGGGAGGCGGTACTTCACCATGATAAGGCAGCAACCCATTCTCCACGATATCGCTAAACATCGCGGCGAGTGAGTAATAATCTTTTTGGGAAATCGGGTCATACTTGTGATCGTGACACCGCGAGCACTCCAAAGTCAGGCCCATGAAGCCATAACCCGCCGTCACCACGCGATCGCCGATACCATCCTGACGAAATTCTTCTGCGATAGAACCGCCCTCAAAGGTTAGGCGGTGTAATCGGTTATAAGCCGTGGCCACTTTTTGTGATAACGTAGCCTCAGGCAATAAATCACCCGCCAGTTGTTCGGTTAAAAACTGATTATAGGGCATGTTGTGATTCATGGCGTCCAACACCCAATCGCGCCAAGGCCAGGCAAACATCGCCCCATCTCCCGTGTATCCGTAAGTATCTGCGTAACGCGAAAGGTCTAACCAAGCGACCGCCAGGTTTTCTCCAAAGCGAGGGGAAGCGAGCAGGGCATCAACTTTCTTCTCGTAAGCTTGGGGGCTCTTATCAGCGAGATAAGCGTCCACTTCTTCAGGCGTCGGGGGCAAACCAGTGAGTGCCAACGAAACCCGGCGTAAAAGCGTCACTGGTTCAGCCTCAGGATTAGGCTGCAAGGACACTTTCTCCATCGCTGAAAGCGTAAAGTAATCCAGTTTATCTCGCGGCCACGTGGTCAATTTAACGGGCGGCAAAGGTGCCTTCTGGGGAGTTACAAAGGCCCAGTGCGCCTCATATTTAGCCCCCTGTTTAATCCAACGAAGTAAAATATCTTTTTCCTTAGCGGACAAAGGCCGGTGCAATTCAGGCGGGGGCATCACTTCTTCCGGATCAGTCGATTGAATGCGCTCAGCCATCGCACTCTTAGCCAAATCAAAGGGCACAATCGCACGCTGACCGCTTTTAAGCTTCAGTTGGGCTCCCTCAGGTTCATCCAAACGCAATCCCGCTTTACGACCCTTGTTCGCATCGGGACCGTGACAACCGTAACATCGATCCGATAAAATCGGCCGCACGTCGCGATTGAAGGTCACCACTTCCTCGGACTCTGCCGCCTGCAACCCAGCCGAGATGGCGAGAAAGAGGAGAAGGGTAGAACGCATGGTGGAAAACACTGACCTTACAAAGGTTGCGAAGTCGCTAGGTGAAGTAAAACAAAACCCATAAATGAGTTTATATGAAAACTAGCGCGAAGACACCTTGCTGGGCTGAGCAAAGCCTTGCCAATAAGCTTCGAGAACTAACGGATCTGGCTTCCCCTCAAAGACCACAAACCGGAACTTTTGGGTGAACGCACTCTTAGGTTTCACAACGTAAGGCTCATCATGCATCGGGGTGTAAGCGACGAAGGGCATGGTCGGATTAAAACGCGTCCATTGGGGAGCGTTTAAGTTATCGGGGTGACACAGAATCGCCACGCCCGCCAATTTCCCTTCCGCAGGGCCGCCAAAGTAAAACCAGCGTGCCCGCTTACCATCGCCTTTCTTGCGATCGTCGTCCCCCTCTGAAGTCAAGAAAGTCAGGGGCGTTTTAGCGTCCCAATCGCGTCGCCCGCGAAAACCTAAACCGCCATAAATGTGTTTGGATAATTCTAACGGATCAGCCGAAATATTTTCCTGCGTGGTCTCTAAATCGATCACATAAGCGGGAGTTGGAGTGTTAGTCTGATAACAACGCACCACCCAAGTCTCATCCAACACGGCCGTCTCTGGCGTAGTCTTTGTATCATAACTGCGCATCTTGGCCTCAAAACCAGCTTCCACTAAACCTGACCAAGTTTGCGTCACCCCGAGCGAGGCCACGCGACCTTCATTCTGCTGCACATTCCAGAAATCGGGTTTGCGGTTTTGAAACGAAGTATGCGACCAAGCCGTCCAAATACCGTGGTGGTGCAAATGGTCCGGAGCAAAACTGTCCGAGATTAAAGTACCACCTGGGGTGTAAATCGGGTGAATGAAAGCCCCGCGCAGATAAACCGGCTTTACCTCAGGAGGTAAAATCTCCTCGGCCTGATAAGTAAAAACTGCCTGGCGGTGGCCTTCTTGGTCGGCGACTAATTCCACGCCCGATTTCGTTTTTTGGGCGATTAGTTGGGAGCTCGCCGCTGGATGACCAGACACGAGCATCGCTTGCACCGTTTGGCCCGAAGCCTGCCACGGCAAAATAAAGTACGGAGTTTTCTTGGCGGCATCCCACTGCACCGGCTCAAACACCCGCCCACCTTCGGTGGTCACGGCGACGGCGTAGTTCACTTGCGGATCAAGCGTCGCGGCTTCGAGCACAATTCGCTGGTGTGCCTTCGCTTGCGGACTGGCAGGTAACGTCAACGATTCGCCCGCAGAAGCAGTCACGGAACCGATGGCGCCAAGAAAGCTGGCGAGGTAAACTTTGAGCATGGTTTTAAAAGTAAAAAAGGGTGGGGGTAAGGTGACACTTATATGACACGTGAATGAGCCACTCGGTCCTATGCAATGGTCGTCTTGGACAATTATCTAAGAATAAGTCTGCTTAACCCCGTTAATTGATTGTTTTAATCATATCTTTCATAAAGGAATGATTTCAATCATTTAATCTTGATTTAAGGGCTAAAAACTTTGAATTTCAGACATGGCTACCAAACTCTTCGGTACGGACGGGATTCGCGGTAAGGCGAATGAATACCCAATCACCCCAGAAATTTCTCTAAAAATTGGGCAAGCTATCTCCCGGGTCCTGAAGTCTAGCGGGGCCAATCACAACCGCGTGATCATCGGTAAAGACACCCGCATCTCAGGCTACATGTTAGAAACCGCGCTCACGAGCGGCTTAGTTTCCAGTGGGATGGATGTGTTCCTAGTTGGCCCCATGCCAACGCCAGCGGTCGCTCACCTGACCAAATCGATGGGATGTGCGGCGGGAATCATGTTAACGGCTTCGCATAATCCTTATGAGGACAATGGCGTGAAAATTTTCGGTCCCGATGGTTACAAACTTTCGGATGAACTCGAACTCGCGATTGAAACGGAAATTCTATCGCCAGGATCGATTGCGGGCGTGGCACCGAATAAAATCGGCAAAGCGTATCGGATTGATGATGCCCGGGGCCGTTATATTGAATACGCTAAACAAAGTTTAGGAGCGACGCCGTTGAACGGCTTGAAACTGGTGGTCGATTGTGGCCACGGTGCGGCTTACTTACTTGCGCCGCTCATTTTTAAAGAACTCGGTGCTCAGGTTATTAAATACGGCGTCGAGCCCGATGGGATTAATATTAATCATGAATGCGGAGCACTCCACCCCGAGGCAGCTGGGCAACTGGTCAAACAACACCAAGCAGATTTAGGCATCTCCTTCGACGGCGACGCGGATCGGGTAATCTTCTCCGACCACACGGGTGCAACCGTCTCGGGCGACCGGATTTTAACCCTGTGTGCGTTAGCTTTAAAATCCAAGGGGGAACTCCGACACCACACCATGGCATGTACGGTTATGTCTAACTTGGGACTACACGAAGCCATGCGCCAAGCGGGGATTAAAGTCCTGACGACTCCAGTCGGGGATCGTTACATCATCGAAGCCTTACGGGCGGGGCAGTACTCCTTTGGTGGCGAGAACTCGGGCCACCTCATCTTCGCCGATTACGCCACTACGGGCGACGGTATTCTCGCCGCCCTCCAAGTCCTCCGGATGATGCAACAACAAGGGGCATCCTTGGCTGACCTAGCCCAGCAAATGCGGGAATACCCGCAAAGCTTGGTGAATCTAAAAGTTAAAACTAAAATCCCGCTAGAAAAGTTGGAACGGCTGCAAGCAGCCATCGCCGAAGCCACCAGCCAATTTGGTCAAGACGGGCGGCAACTCATTCGTTACTCAGGCACCGAAAACAAGATTCGCATTCTCGTCGAACACTGCGACGCCCACACCACGCAACACTGGGCGCAACGGTTTCAACACGCCATTGAGCAAGACCTCGCCTAAGCACTGCCATGCCGACCTACTTCATCCTGCCGAGCCCGGAGCAACCTCGCTGTGCTCCTTTAACTCTGACGCGTAAAATCGGCGACTTCCCCTTAGCCCTCGTCAGCTTACGCTCCCACCAAGACCTTTTACTCCAGAGCTTAGGCTTAGAACCTGCCGCCCAGATTGAAACCGCTGAACTGGTAATCCAAGCGGCCGCTTGGTTGGAAAAGGCAGATTTAGAACTCTTTCTAAAAGACCCTACCGCCAAACTCCTCCAGGATGCGCAAGGCCATGAAATTTTGCGCCATCAAGGAGCCAGAACGACCACGCTGGTCGCCACCCAAGGTTTCTACATCCTCTATCCTTGGCACTTATTACAGGCTCACGAACGGGCCCTGAAAATCAAAACGACTTACACCCAAGCCACCACCAGCACCCAAGTCTATGTGGATGGCCGACTCCAATACGGAGCCGGTACGGTTTTCCTCCCTGGCGTCGTGATTGAAGGCGATGTCGTCATTGGCGAGAACTGTAAAATCGGGCCTAACTGCTACATTCGCGGTGCGACCACGATTGGAAACCGTTGCCATGTAGGCAACGCCGTCGAAATCAAAAACTCCCTTTTACTCGATGATACTAATGTTGGACACCTCTCGTACCTAGGAGATTCCATTTTAGGTCAAAAGGTAAACCTCGGGGCGGGCACGATTACTTCTAACCTGCGCCATGATGGGCTGACGCATCGCAGTGCCGTAACGGGAGAACTCGTTAACACGGGACGACGTAAATTCGGCGCCATTCTTGGAGATGGGGTCCGCACTGGAATTCACACGAGCATTTACCCCGGCCGAAAAATTTGGCCGCACTTAACCACCCGTCCTGGCGATATCGTGCAACAGGATCTCACCCCTCATTCCTAATCTCACATGTGTGGCATTATTGGATATGTAGGCAGCAAAGCCGCCGTCCCCATTCTCCTGGGCGGGCTTAAACGACTTGAATACCGCGGGTATGACTCGGCGGGGTTAGCCTTACCGCAAGCTGACACCATGTTGGCGATTAAAGCCGTAGGGAAGGTAAGCAAGCTCATCGAAGCCACCCGGCAACATCCCAACACCGCTCTGGTTGAAAGCAGTACCAGCGGTATCGCCCACACGCGTTGGGCGACCCACGGAGCTCCCACGGAAAGTAATGCCCACCCCCATTTTGATAAAAGCCAACGACTGGCACTCGTGCACAATGGCATCATTGAAAATTATCGTTCCTTGCGTCAGAAACTCATTGCCCTCGGGCATGAATTTAAATCCGACACCGATACCGAAGTCCTCGCCCGGCTGATTGGTGAATACTATCAAGGCGACCTCCGACTCGCCGTGGCCAGCGCCTTGCGTCAAGTGGAAGGGGCCTATGGTATCGCCGTCATGTCGGCCGATCAACCCGGCGAAATCATCGTCGCCCGGAAAGGCAGCCCACTCGTCTTAGGCATTGGAGAACACGGTTGTCTCGTCGCCTCCGACACCGCCGCCCTCGTGGCCCACACGCAACAAGTGATTTACCTGGATGATGGAGACTTAGCCAAAATCACGGCGACATCGATTGACATTACCGACCTGAATCAAACCCCGATTGATCGTTCGATTAAACAACTAGAACCAGATGCGGGAGCGATTGAGAAGGGGGGCTATGAGCACTTTATGTTGAAGGAAATTTTTGATCAACCTGAAGCCATTACCAACACACTCCGCGGCCGACTCGATCTCGCTCAGGGCAAATCAATCTTAGCGGGCATGGGAACCTCGACGCGTGATTTAGCCGAAATTAGGCGCATCGTGATGGTCGGTTGTGGCACCTCCCTACACGCCGCAATGGTAGGGGAGTTCGCCTTTGAAGACTTGGCCGACCTGCACGCCGAAGTTCAACAAGCCGCAGAGTTTCGCTATCGAAACCCGCTCATCGATGCCCAAGACCTGGTCATCGCTATTTCGCAATCGGGCGAGACCGCTGACACCTTAGCTGCCGTACGCGAAGCCAAGGAAAAGGGCGCTTTGGTTTTAGGGTTAGTCAATGTTGTCGGCTCAACCATTGCCCGCGAGACTGGCCGAGGCGTCTACCTGCACGCTGGACCTGAAATCTCGGTTGCCTCGACGAAAGGCTTCACCACCCAAGTCACTGCACTGTTACTGATGGCACTCAAATTAGCCAGAGGCCGTCGGATGTCTCAAGAGCGCGGAGAAGCCCTAGCCAAAAGCTTGGCTCAGCTCCCTGACCTTATCCGCTCCGTTCTCGCCCAAAATGACGCGATTGCCCAAGTCGCCCAACACCTCGTGGGCCAAGAGCACATCTTTTACTTAGGCCGTGGTCCATTTCACCCCGTGGCTCTAGAAGGGGCCTTGAAACTCAAAGAGATTTCCTACCTGCACGCCGAAGGGTATCATGCTGCCGAGCTCAAGCATGGCCCCATCGCCTTGCTGACGCCTGGAACCCCGGTCGTAGTGCTGGCACCGGAATCACCGGTGCGCGATAAGGTGTGGAGCAATGCGGAAGAATGTCGGGCTCGCGGTGCCAAAATTATCGCGGTTGTCACCGAAGGTACTGAAGCCCCGGGTGCCACGGCCGTTTTAACCATTCCCGCTTGTGAACCCCTGATTGCCACGATCCCCGCTACGATTGCGTTGCAACTCCTCGCGTACCATGTCGCGCGCCTGCAACAATGTCCGATTGATCAACCGCGCAACTTAGCGAAATCCGTCACCGTCGAGTAAAACCTAGGGTAGTAATATTATGGATAAAACCCTGAGCAATCCTGCTCAGGGTCGGTTTCTTGTCTCGTCAGGTCAAAGCGGTTTGCATTTCGGCCTATGCAACGCTCCACCCTTAAACTCTGTCAGTCCTGTACTAAAACTAAACCCTTAGCAGAATTCTTTCACTCGGATGAATGCGATGCCTTTCATCCTTTCTGCAAACCGTGTTTAGCCCAGACCTTAAAATATCGCAGCAAGGAACGAGCCGCTCAAAAGAAAACCAGCCGTAAGACTTGTGCTCAGTGTCAGCAGCACCTCCCGCTGAAGATGTTTCACTGGCTCGAAGCGTCGCAAAGTCACCATAGCTACTGCCGGGCCTGCCATGCGGTTTACATGTCCGAACGTTACCGCCGGGCGACACAACGCGCACGGTTAGGTAAAAAAGGCTTACTGGTGGCCGGACGGGGACTTGAACCCCGAACCAATTGATTAAGAGTCAACTGCTCTACCATTGAGCTATCCGGCCAACAGCAGGGGTGAATCAGGGCAAGTCAGACGATAATTTCAAGAGTAAACACACGAAAGTCGTGCGGACCCTAAATTATTCCTGATTTTGTTCGAAGTGGCCAGACGGGGACTCGAACCCCGAACCAATTGATTAAAAGTCAACTGCTCTACCATTGAGCTATCTGGCCAAACGAACAGAGGACATACAAAACCACCTAGGCCCTCTGGGTAAAGTCATTTTTACGCTTACTTTAACGATGACCGCGCTGGCGAACGGCCTCAAAAAGACAAACCCCCGCCGACACCGAAACATTTAAGCAGGTTACTTCACCTAACATGGGAATGCGGAGCAGGAAATCACAGGTCTCGGCCGTTAAATGGCGAATCCCGTCGCCTTCAGCCCCTAAAATAATCGCCAAGGGGCCGGTGAGTTTAGCCGCGTAAAGGGATTGGCTGGCCTTGTGATCACTCGTCCCCGCAATCCAAACGCCCCCATCTTTCAACTTCACCAGGGCGTTACGGAGGTTCCCGGCTTGGACGATGGGAATGCTTTCGGCGGCACCCACCGCTACCTTGCGGACGGTATCATTCACGGGCGCTGAGTTCTTCCTGGTGATAATGACAAAGGCACAGCCCGCACATTCTGCGGTCCGCAAACAAGCCCCAAGGTTGTGCGGATCCTGCACGCCATCGAGCACCAGGATTAAAGGGTTCTTATGTTCGGCTAAAAGTGCGGGAATATCAGCCTCGTCTAAAAGACGGACGGGCTGACTTAAGTCGGCATGTCGAGGAGCACGCTGGTTGCTTCGCGTCATGGCTTAGGACTTAGGCGCGACGAGCGAGGCGGCCGCGCTGATGCAAAGCCTCGGCAATCTGAATCGCATTCAAAGCAGCACCTTTCCACAGCTGGTCACCACTGATCCAGAGCGACAAACCATTATCAAATAGGGTGTCCTTACGAATTCGACCCACGCCACACTTTTCCTTACCAGCATAATCTAAGGGCATAGGGTACTTCTTTTGAGCGGGATCATCGCACAATTCAGCGCCGGAAAAAGCTGCAATCGCCTGACGAGCCACCGCAACATCGACAGGACGTTCAAATTCGGCACTCACCGCAATCGAGTGGGCCCGGAAGACGGGCACGCGCACGCACGTCGTCGTGACCTTCAAGTGCGGCAGGTTCATAATCTTTCGACCTTCATTCAGCATCTTCATCTCTTCCTTCGTGTAGCCATCAGCCAAGAAGGAGTCGACTTGAGGGATGAGGTTAAAGTTAATCGTGTGGGGGTAAACTTTCGCAGGGTGGTTGTCACCCTTAGCCCAAGCACGAACTTGGCTGTCTAACTCGCGCATCGCCTCGGCACCGGTACCCGAGACTGCTTGATAGGTAGAAGCAAAGAAACACTTCAGACCAAAAGCCCGGTGCAGGGGGTAAAGACCCATCAAGGTGATAGCCGTTGAGCAATTGGGATTGGCGATGATGCCTTGGTGGTGATCGAGGGCATCGGCGTTGATTTCCGGAATCACCAGCGGGACCTCGGCGAACATCCGGAAGGCAGAGCTGTTATCGATGACGATAACCCCACGCTTCACGGCTTCAGGAGCGAGAGCAAGCGACACGGAACCCCCAGCGCTGAAAACCGCGAAATCAAGCCCCTCGAAGGCTTCAGGCTTGGCCTCTTGGACGACCCATTCTTTACCGCCATAGCTAATCTTGCTCCCGGCCGAACGAGCCGAGGCCAAAGGGCGCAATTCTTTGACTGGGAAGTTGCGCTTCGCCATCAAAGCGAGCAATTCTTGTCCGACGGCGCCCGTGACGCCTACGATGCCTATACGATATGACATGTTTTGATTTAGCGAAGGAGTTAAAAGAGAAGTTGTTCGCCACCCAGATAGGGCAGCAACGATTACCTTCAATCAATTGCATCGTGGTGTCAATTGACCAGCAAAAACTGTGGCATTTTAAGGGTGAAAAGATCACCGCTTATACGGTCAGCACCGCTCGGGCTGGGGCGGGATGCGTTGAAAACTCGCAACAAACACCCCTCGGAGTGTTACAAGTCAGCGAAAAAATCGGGGCCGAAGCTCCCCTCGGTATGATTTTCAAAGGGCGCAAGCCAACGGGAGAACTTTGGCAAAACACACCCCAGCGGGAGGATAATTTAATCACGTCACGGATTCTCTGGCTGGAAGGACTCGAGCCAGGTCACAACGCAGGACATCATGCCAACGGGCAATGTGTCGATACGAAGCAACGGTACATTTACATTCACGGCACCAATCAGCACCACCGACTCGGCCAGCCCAATAGTCATGGATGCGTGTTACTGTCGGACGCCGACGTGATTCAACTCTTCGACGAAGTGCCGGTCGGCACGCTGGTCTATATCCACAAAGCTTAACGCCCGGGTTCGGTCTCGGGGGCGTCGGCCGTTTTCTTCGCCCAAGCTAAAATCATATCACGGGCTACGGGACCAGCGGTCTTGCCACCCCACGTGCTGGTATCGAGTTGTCCCTCAACCAAGACACAAAAGGCGACGGCTGGATTATCAGCGGGAGCGTAACCCATAATCCAAGCCAAGTGGGCTTTTTCACCCTTCTTAAAATATTCCGACGTACCAGTCTTAGCGGAATAGGGGAGGCCTTGAATCCGCACACTACGGGCGGTACCTTCTTCCACACAACGCTGCATGCCGCCACGCAAAGCATTCAATTGCGTCTCGGAAATCCCAATCGGCGTCGCCCCCAAATGCACGCCATCGCGACCTTTATCATGAATAATATAAGGCGTCGTCCGGGTCTCCCCACGAGCCAGCGATGCGGCCACGCAAGCCATGTGCAGCGGCGAAGTTAATAAGAACCCTTGTCCGATGGACACGTTCGCCGTGTCACCTGCGGTCCAAGCCCCCGCGCCAATCCGCTGTTTATAGGCTGCATCGGGCACCACGAGACGCGTCGCGGGGTATGGTAATTGAAACTCACTCGTGACGTCAGGTGAAGTGATTTGACGCAACAGCGGGGCATCGACTCCAAAACGACGTGCCTCGTCTGCGAGTTTATCAATCCCTAGAGCCACGCCGACTTGGTAATTCCATACGTTGCACGACACGGCTAACATTTTATTTAAATCAACCTCACCATAACCAGCGGGATCGTGCTCGGGGAAATCACGGCCTCCGACGCGGTAGCTCGGACCACATTCGAGTATCGTATCCCAATCGACCACCTTATGACGCATCCCGGCAATCGCGGTGATAACCTTGAAAGTTGAGCCTGGAGGGTAGAGGCCTTGAATCGCTCGATTAAGCCAGCCTCCAGCTTCTTCGATTTCGTTATAGTAATTAGCCGTCACGCGGTCGGCTAAACGATTAGGATCAAACGTCGGCTGACTGGCCATGGCCAAGATTTCACCGGTGTTGACGTCCAACATGATGGCCGCGGCGGGCAGGACGTTCCCCTGTGAATCTTTAATTTGTGCTAACGCTTTCTCCGCAGCTTTTTGAACCTCAATATCTAAGGATAAAAAGATGTGCTGACCTTGCACGGGGTCTGACTTCGTCAGTAAGCTTTTATTATAACCCGCAGAACTCTTGGTCCAAAGTTCCCACCCGCTCCGACCTTGCAGAATTTCGTCAAAGGACTGCTCAATCCCTGCCGCGCCTTTCTTGCCGGTGTATTTAAGTTTGCTTAACGAATCAATTTGGAGGTCCGCAAAATCATTCACTTCGGGCAAGTCGTCGGTGTCCTTCACATAGCCCAAAACGTGTGCGGCCAAACTGCCATAAGGATAAGTGCGTACAATGTCCGACTCTAAGGTCACGGGGCCATCGACAGGGAATTGTTCAATGAAGCGTGCCACCGAGCGAATACCTTGTTCGGGGGTCTGTGCATGACCTGAGCCAGGGAAGGCTAAATCACTAATTAACGTAAAAGGAAGGGCCCGACGGTCCTGCAAATGCTTCCGCAAGTCTTCAACGTGGATGATGCGATCCTGCAAAGCCGTTAACGGTGCGGCCTTAACGAGCGCTTTGCCACCGGTTGTCTGCTTATTATTCTCATCAATCACATACCAGACCTTATTCAACCAGGTCTGGAGTACGGCGACTTTGGCCGTTTCCCGTAAGTGGTCGTGATCAATAAAGGTGGTATCGCGGGCCTTTTCCGCCGCCAAGAGCTTGCGGTATTCAGCCCGAAACTCGGGCTCTAAATCGGCTAAATTGGCCCGCACACTCCAGCGCACCCGATTATCCACTAACACATAACCATGACGGTCATAGATTCGCCCCCGCGCGGGTGGTAAAATTACCAAGCGGCGACTTTGCGTTTCATACTGATCTTGAAATTTATTCGCTTCGACCAACTGACGTAGAACTAAACCAACTAAGATATAAACAAAGCCGACGGCAAAAATCCCAAAGATGATTTTGAGCCGTAAAGGTTCAATCGGCGTCGAGGGTAAAACTTCCGCTTTCTTCTCCTGACTCATACGACGTCTTTAGCAACGGGGACTCCCGCGCGATCCATGATGAGCTCTTGCACGTAGCTAACGGGCAAAAGAAAAATTAACCCTGCGAAAGCCGCGGTGAACACCTGAAGGGTTAACTCTGGCAGTACATTACTCCAAGTGATGGTGCCTCGATAAGGCAAAGCCCATGCCGCTGCAAAATACCATACCAGACAGCCTAAAACATTACAGGCTACGGCCGCACGCAAAAGGAGCGGAAAGTTCCGCAACCACTCCCGACGCGTCGAAAAGAAAATGGCCGCGGCCATCATCCAAAAAGCCATCACCCCATCGGGAATCGGACGCCGAGCTTCGAATAAAAAGCCCAAGCAACCGGCAACTAAAACGGACTGCCATAGTTTCAAGCGACGGCAGGGGACCACTAAGACCGCGCCAGTAATAAAAATCACCACGCCCCACGAAGCCAACGAGTCTGACAGCATGTCCGCCAACAAGAGCCAAGGGTACGTGACTAATAACACTAAGAGCCAAGCCCAACTCATTGCAGTTCGTCGTAGCGGCCCGATAATAAATCTTCGGCCCGACTGGGCTTAGTCGGCACCAAAATCGTAACCTCTTGTAAGGAAAATAAATCGCGACCAGGGCGAAGGACCCCTTCCTTAAAATTGCCATCTTGAGCATTGCGGAGGTTGGCCTCCAACGTCCCCAACACCAAGTGAGCAGGGTAAATGCCTCCCAGCCCCGTCGTCATAACTTTAGGCACCGTGCCAGCCGGAATGGAATAGTCGTAGGGGATATTCCAAACCCGGGCTGCAGGAGGCGTCAGTGAATTTGCGGCCCGACCATCTACCACCACCATCCGACCTTGGTCGTCACCTTCTAAAAAAGCTGTGCAACGAAACGCAGGGCTGGTGATTAAATCTACTTCCGCGGAATTCTTATGAACCACCGTGACCCGACCAACCACGCGATCGCCAAAAATCACGGGACACCCTGGGCGCACTCCATCATCCAACCCCTTGCGCACATTGATGCGATGCCACCACGACGACGTCTCACGCAAACCAACGCGAGCCACTACAGTATAAAAAGTATTCGGCGGAGTGTAGCGGGCGATTTCACGTAAACGTTTATTCTCGTCGCGCAGGTCTTGCATCATCGCGAGCTTCAACTCCAAGGCCGCATTCACGCGTGCCAAGTCCCGCGAAGCCGCCACTAAATCTTCAGTGTTACGACTCTTGAGTTCCCAGTAACGTGCGAGGTCTCGCCCTTTACCCACCAAGTGCAAAGCAGGGGCCTGAAACTCCGTGAAAGCTTCGCGATTAAAACGTCGAACGACCGAAGGGGACAAAACCCACAGCACCATCACAATGGTCAGGAGGACGTAAGCAGCCTTGGCACCTTGACGATTTCGTTCCATGGCCAGTCGGCCTGCCTAACTACTCGCGATTACTCCACCGCGAGGAATTAGCCAGTATTTTACCGGTACCATTCACGACCGCACAAAGAGGATCTTCGGCGACGATGACAGGGACCCCAGCAGACTCGGAAATCGCACGGTCAATATTGCGAATCAAAGCACCACCGCCAGCGAGGACGATACCGCTCAAGTAAATATCGCCCGAAAGTTCGGGAGGAATGCGTTCCAAAGAGCCTTTCACCGCTTCGATAATTTGATTGATATTATCCATCATCGCTTCGCGGACTTCCTGGGAAGTCAGGTGTAAGGAACGAGGCAGACCCGTGACGGCATCGCGACCGCGCACTTCATAAGTTAATTCCTGCTCCAAGGCATAAGCTGAACCAATTTTAATCTTAATTTCTTCAGCGGTACGCTCACCGATCATTAAATTATAGGACGTGCGCACGTACTTAATAATCGACGCATCAAATTCATCACCACCCACGCGAATCGAGCGAGCGTGGACAATACCGCCCAAGGAGAGCACAGCGACTTCGGTCGTACCGCCACCAATATCGACAATCATCGAACCCGTAGGCTCTTCAACCGGCAGACCAACCCCAATAGCCGAAGCCACTGGCTCGGGAATCGTGATCACGTCATCGGCCCCGGCACGGTAGGCGGAGTCTGTTACCGCACGACGTTCGACGGCCGTGATGCCATAGGGTACGGCGACCACGACGGTGAGATTAGTGAAAAGGGACTTACGAGCTACTTTCCCGATGAAGTAGCGCAACATGTGTTCGCTGATTTCAAAGTCAGCAATCACACCGTCTTTCATCGGACGGAGGGCCAAAATATCACCAGGAGTACGGCCTAACATCATCTTCGCTTCGTTACCTACCGCAATCGGCTTACGGGTACTCGAACGAATCGCTACCACCGAAGGTTCGCGTAAAACAACGCCCCGGTCTTTTAAAAAGACGAGAGTGTTAGCCGTACCAAGGTCAATGCCGATGGCTTGGGTGAATAGCCCGGGGAAACGCTTGAACATCAGTGTTTTGGTTTACTTGATGAACGTCGGAAACGCTTGGGAGTCAAAAACAAAGTGAAAGGAATCCCTAAGCCATCTCCCGCACGAAAAGCGGGCTGGGCCATACCGATTTTCCCTAAAAGCCTCATTGCATCTTACGGCTAAAAATTCATTCATGCCCGCAAGGCTTTCCGACCCCCATGCGCCCCCTCTTAGCCCTCCTTGGGGCACTTTCTACCGCTTACGGTTTCGAAATTTTTGTTAGTCCCGAAGGGAATAACGGCTTCCTTGGCACGGAAGATCGACCGCTCGCCTCACTCTGGGCAGCCCGCGACCGTGTCCGTGCTTCTGGGCGCATCGGCAAAGAAGCCGTCACGGTATGGCTCGAAGACGGCACCTACTTTCTTGAAGAGACCTTAGTCTTCACGCCGCAAGATTCTGGGACAAACGATTTCCCCGTCGTCTACCGTGCCCGCCATCCTGGTAAAGCCGTTCTCTCCGGAGGCATTCCTTTGGACTTAAAATGGAAAGAAGGGCCGCACGGGATTTGGCAAGCCGCCACCCCTGAGGGTCTAAAACTCGATCAACTCTTCGTCAATGGAGAGTGCGAATGGATGGCGCGGTATCCGAATTATAATCCTGATTTACGAACCACGGCCTACCATGGAGCCGCCGCCGATGCGATTGCTCCCAGCCGCGTCGCCAAATGGGCCGACCCCACAGGCGCTTATGTGCACGCCATGCACGCGGGACATTGGGGAGGCTATCATTACCTCGTTGAAGGTAAAAACCCCGACGGCACTTTAAAACTAAGTGGAGGCTGGCAAAACAACCGCCCTGGCAACATGCACCCGCACGATCGCATGATTGAAAATGTCCGTGAAGAACTCGACGCCCCTCACGAATGGTTCCACGACTCCCAAGCCAAAATACTTTATTTCATGCCACCCGTAGGCATGGAGCTCCCCAAGGCGGAATGCATCGGGGTAAATTTAACTTCCTTAGTTGAGCTGCAAGGGACCTCAGCGAACCCCGTCCACGACTTACAATTCAGCGGCTTGGTATTTCGTCACGCGGCCCGGACTTTTATGCAAAATAAGGAGCCGCTCTTGCGCTCTGACTGGACCCTCTATCGGGGCGCAGCGTTTTTCATCACTGGAGCCGAAGACTGTGTCATCGAACAATGTGAATTCGACCGTTTAGGCGGCAACGTCCTCATGGCCTCGAACTACAATCGACGCCTGCTTTTTAAAGGCCTGCACATCCATGATGCCGATGCGAGTGGCGTGGTCTTCGTCGGCGACCCCGCTGGCGTGCGCAACGGACTTTTCCGCTACGAACAAGCGCAGGATTTTGCCAAACTCGATTTAACTCCCGGCCCCTTGGGAGAAAACTTCCCCCTCCAATGCCGGGTGGAAAATTGTCTCATCCATGGCATCGGTCGTACTGAAAAACAAGGAGCGGGAGTACAAGTCTCCATGGCCCAAGGCATCACCCTCAGCCACTTATCCATCTATGACACCTCGCGAGCGGGGATTAATTTCAATGAAGGAACTTGGGGCGGACACGTCATCGAATGGTGCGACGTTTTTGATACTGTACTGGAAACGGGAGACCATGGTTCCTTCAACTCTTGGGGCCGAGATCGTTATTGGAATGCACACCGCGACACTTCGCAAAAAGCCGTTCAGGCTAATAAAAACCTGCCGTACCTCGACGTCGTCCAGCCCATCGAAATCCGTTATAGCCGCTGGCGCTGTGACCACGGCTGGGATGTAGACTTAGATGATGGCAGTAGTAACTACCGCATTCACCATAATCTCTTTCTCCATGGGGGCTTAAAATTTCGGGAAGGGTTTGGGCGCTGGGCTTGGAATAATATTTTTGTTAATTGCGGATTTCATGCTCACGCTTGGTTCCAGGAGAGTGGTGATCGTTTCACGCAAAACATCGTGACCGCACGTTATGCCCCCTATGGCATGCCAGCGGTCTGGGGCGATAAAATCGACGAAAACCTCTTTGCGACCGAAGCCATTAAAACGGCCTCCAGTGGTCTAGGTCGGGATACCCACTCCCTCGTTGGGAATCCCCAATTCTTGAACCCAGCCCAAGGCGATTTCCGCGTCAAAGCGGATTCCCCAGCCCTAAAACTTGGTTTCGAAAACTTCCCGATGAATCAATTCGGCGTCACGGATCCCGTGCTCAAAAAACTCGCCGAAAGCCCTAAAATTGACCCTTGGCCCGCTCCACGATAAGTTAAGATATTAGAGCAGGGGAACCCGCTCGATAGGTCGTTGTCTCAAAATGATGAGTTCCCCCCTCAATCGCCGAAAATTTTTGCGTCATTCAAGTTTGGCTGCTGCTGGCTTCACCTTCATGCGCCCTTGGTTAAACGCCGCCACTCGTTCGGTCTCACCCAACGAGAAACTAAATATTGCGGCCATTGGTTTCGGGGGAATGGGCGGCACCAACGTTCGCAATGCCTCCGATGAAAACATCGTGGCCCTTTGTGACGTCGATTTAAAGCGTTGTGCTAATACCATTAAACAACACCCGAACGCCAAGCTTTACACCGACTTCCGCGTGATGCTCGAAAAACAGCCCGAGATCGACGCCGTCATCATTGCCACGCCGGATCACACACACGCACACATCGCTATGGCCTGCATGCGAGCTGGGAAGCACGTCTACGTGCAAAAACCCATCGCACATACGGTTTTTGAAGCTCGTACGATGACTAATGCTGCCCGCGACTATAAAGTTGTTTCCCAGATGGGCAACCAAGGTCACTCAGGCGAAGGGATTCGCTTAATCACCGAATGGATTGCTTCGGGTATCATCGGACAAGTTCGCGAAGTGCACGCGTGGACGAATCGTCCCGTTTGGCCCCAAAGCATTGAGATGGATCGCCCTAAAGAGACCCCTCCTGTCCCCGAAGGGATGGACTGGAATCTCTGGATTGGCCCAGCCCCCATGCGCCCCTATCATCCCACTTATCACCCTGGTAAATGGCGTGCTTGGTGCGATTTTGGCACCGGCTCCCTCGGCGACATGGGATGTCATATCCTTGATCCGATTTTCATGTCCTTAAAGCTACGCTACCCCAGCAGCGTCGAAGGCAATGTGTCAGCTTACTGGGAACAGTTCTGGCAAAAGGTAGAGGCCAAGAATGAGTGTTACCCACGTTCCTCCATTGTGCGTTATAAATTCCCCGCTCGTGGTGAAATGGCACCCGTTTCACTCACATGGTGGGATGGCGGTTTAATGCCGCCTCGCCCGGATGAATTAGAAGAGGGTGATATGCTCGGCGACTCCGATGGCGGCTGTTTATTCATCGGTGAAAAAGGCAAAATCGCCTGCGGTTGCTATGGACGTAAGCCGCGCATCCTCGATGTAGATTTAAATCGCGAAGCCAAAAAAATTGCTAAAACGATCCCCCGAATTCCTGGTAGCGAGGGTGGTCATGAAAAAGATTTTATCCGTGCGTGCAAAGGTGGTATCGCACCTTCTTCAAATTTCGATTACTCAGGTCCGCTCTCTGAAATGGTCTTAATGGGGAACTTAGCGATTCGTTTCCCGGAGCGTCGCTTACTCTGGGACGGTGAAAAGATGCAAGTGACCAACGACAAAGCAGCCAATGCCTTTGTCCATCGGCAATACCGCGACGGATTTACGCTTTAAAAATTAAAATAAATCAAAATCGCGGCCCCGACGGCGATTCGATACCACGCGAAAGACCCTAAGCCACGGCGCGACACGAAACCGACCATCCAGCGCACGGCAATCAGGGCAGTGATACCTGCCACGATTAAACCCAAAGCCGCGGGGCCGGCAGGGTAGACTTGCAGGAGCGCTGGCCCGAGCGACCACATTTTGTAAATCGAGGCACCGGTCAAAATAATCAGGCCGACCAAAAAGGAAAATTCGGTGGCGGCAGCATTCGAAAGCCCGGCTAAACGCCCTCCGAGAATCGTCGACAAAGAGCGACTCGTGCCGGGAATCAAAGCACAGCATTGGCACAACCCTACAATCATGGCTTGGCGATAAGTAATTTTGCCAACTTCATCTTCGCTGGGCTTAGGGCCGGGCAATTTTTCTTCGGCCCAAAAAATCACTAAGCCCCCCGCAATTAACGCAATGCCCACCACTTCAGGTGAGAAGAGCAGGGCGGTAATTTTCTCTTTAAAAAGTAATCCCAGAAAAGCCGCGGGGAAAAAGGCGATGCTTAAAGCCACGGCCAAACGCCAAGCGGCAGGATCGCGCTTAAGCAAGCCTCCCAAAATCTTCGCAATGCGAGACCAAAAAATCAGGAGGACCGCCGCAATGGCCCCGACTTGAATAATCACTAAGTAATCATCGGCCACACGTTCCATCGTGACGGGACGACCCTTATGATCGACGACTCCTTTTACGATGACATTTTCATCATCGGGCACGTGCATCAAACGGTCACTGATAATCATGTGACCCGTGGAGGAAATCGGTAAAAACTCCGTAAAACCTTCGACGGTTCCGGTCACTAAAACGCGGGAGGTCGTGAAGCCAGCTTGGGCCTCTTGCGGGGATACTTCGGTCGTCGTGGCGCCCCACAAACAGAATGGTAAAAGGAAAAGCACCCCTAGAAATTTAGACATGCCAAGGTATTGGATTAAAATCGTCCAACGAGCAAGCGTGCTTCAATTCGTCCTTGTCGCTTGCCCTTCAGCAGCTTGCTCGCTTTATAAGCACTCTTAACTTTTATTTTATGTCGGCCTCCAGCCTCATCCCCACTCAAGAACCACGCTTCCGCGTTCCCGATGCCCACGGACGCTTTGGTCAGTTCGGTGGACTCTACGTTCCAGAAACTTTGATGACTCCGCTGCTCGACTTAACTCGAGCTTACCAAGAAGCCCGCCAAGATCCGCAGTTCCAGGCCGACTTTGCGACAATGCTGCGGGACTACGCTGGCCGTCCCACGAGTCTCTACTTTGCCGAAGCCCTGACGAAACATTTCGGGGGCGCTAAAATCTTTTTGAAACGGGAAGATATGCTCCACACCGGAGCCCACAAAATTAATAACGTCATCGGCCAAGCCCTCCTCGCCCGGCGCATGGGCAAGAAACGCATCATCGCCGAAACCGGTGCCGGCCAACACGGTACGGCCACGGCCGCCGTGTGCGCCCGTTTCGGTCTGCAATGTGTGATTTACATGGGGGCAACGGACATGGAACGTCAGGCCCTCAACGTCTACCGTATGCGCCTCATGGGTGCCGAAGTACGCGGCGTCGAGGCAGGTCAAAAGACGCTCAAAGAAGCCGTCAATGAAGCCATGCGCGATTGGGTGACGAATGTGCGCGAGACGCACTACATCTTAGGCACGGCCTATGGAGCCCACCCCTATCCGATGATGGTGCGCGACTTCCACCGCATCATCTCGATGGAATCCAAAGAGCAAATGCTCAAAGCCACCGGACGCCTCCCCGATGAAGTCGTAGCGTGTGTGGGCGGTGGGTCCAATGCGATTGGTGCTTTCTTTGAATACCTCGACGAACCTCAAGTAAGCCTGACGGGAGTCGAAGCAGGGGGCCGCGGGATCAAACTCGGGGAACACGCCGCCCGGTTTGCTGGAGGCAAATTAGGTGTCCTCCAAGGATGCATGACTCATATTTTGATGGATGAAGAAGGCCAAATCGAAGGCACGCACTCAGTCTCGGCGGGCTTAGATTACGCCGCTGTCGGACCAGAGCACGCTTACTACCGTGAACGGGGTCGCGTCGGCTATGCTTACGCCACGGACCAAGAATGCCTCGAGGCTTTCCAATTACTCTCGCGCACCGAGGGCATCATTCCTGCTTTAGAATCCAGCCACGCCTTGGCCCACGGCTTCAAAACCGCTGCAAAACGGTCTGCCAAGGACCTCGTCCTGATTAACCTTTCAGGTCGTGGAGATAAAGATGTCTGGAGTGCTGCCCGAGCGATGGGCACAGAAATTAAACTCTAAGACCCATGAGCGTTCATTCGATGACTGGTTTTGGCCGTGCGGAATTCTCGCTCGGCACTTCGAATGGCGTGATCGAGATTGTCTCCGTCAATCAGAAGAACCTGCAAATTGCGGTCTACGGTCCCGCCGAATGGCCGACGCTCGAACACACGGCGAGTGCTTGGATTAAAGCCCAACTCCAACGCGGTAAAATCACCGCACGTCTGAATTTCACGGCCGCGTCAGGCACCGCGACGACTACTTGGGATACGCCTGCAACCCTCCAAGCACTGCAAGAATTACAACACTTAGCACTACAGGCCAAAGTTCCTTTCACCCCTTCGCTCGAAACTTTATTACGCTTAGCCGAGTCGCGCCGACACAACTCCGCTAACTTACCCGCACTCTCCGAAGTTGAAGCGACGCTTCAAGCAGCCTTCCAAACCGCCCTCACTCAACTTGTCAGGATGCGCCAACAGGAAGGGCAGGCGTTAGCTAAAGACTTACGACAACGTTTACAAAATCTGCGCCAACTGACGGCGGGAATGGCGGAGCATGAAAAGAGTGCTCCCGCCCGACACCTCAAGTTGCTTCATCAGCGCCTGCAAGATGCAGGTCTTAGTTTAGACCTCCAAGATGAGCGCTTACTCAAAGAACTCGCCCTCTATGCGGATCGCTGCGACATCACCGAAGAGTTCGTGCGCCTACAGAGCCACTTCGACCAGTTTGAGCGTGAGCTGGTGACCCCCTTAGGGGGCCGAAAACTCGACTTTTTAGTCCAAGAACTCCTGCGGGAGGTAAACACCATTGGCAGTAAAGCGGCCGAAATTGCCACGACTCGGCTGGTTTTAGAGGCTAAAACGGAAATCGAGCGTATCCGGGAACAGGTCCAAAACCTCGAATAATGTTTTTTAGCGTGCGGTATTGCCTCCACGCCTTTCCTATGCCTTTGTCTATCAACACCTACGAATAGGCCATGTCCAACAACCTTACTAAGCGAGACATCGTTATTAAAATTTTCACCGAGAAGGGCTACCCACAAAAGCACATCCGCGATAGTGTGCAAATGACCCTCGATGCCATTAGCGAAGCGTTGCTGTCTGGCCGTGATGTGGAATTGCGCAACTTCGGCGTCTTCCAAGTACAAGTGCGCAAAGAGCGCATCGGACGAAATCCTAATCGCCCCGAGACCGACGTGAAAATCCCCAAGCGTGCGGTGATTAAATTTAAAGCCGGTAAAGAGTTGAAAGCCAAACTGAAGTCCTTCGACCTCGAGAAACCCGTGCAGCAGCCTCCGCAGCTTTAATCGCGATGTCTGACATTCGTACGCTCCCAGGTTTCCGGGAGTTTTACCCTGAAGATCGTGCCGTATTAGGGCACATCATGAACGTTTGGCGGCAGAGTTGCCGTCGCTACGGTTTCCGTGAATGGGAATCTCCCGTCCTCGAACCACTGGAACTCTTTACTGAAAAATCAGGCGAGGAAATTGTCCGCCAACTTTTCAACTTCGAAGATAAAGGCGGACGCCAAGTAAGCCTCCGTCCAGAAATGACGCCGTCGCTGGCCCGCATGGTCGGTGCCAAAGCCAACGGGATGCCTAAGCCCATTCGCTGGTTTGCGATTGGCGAAAACTTCCGTTACGAAAAACCGCAAAAAGGGCGCCTGCGTTCATTCTATCAACTGAACGCCGATTTACTCGGTGAAGCGGGTCCGGCTGCCGATGCTGAAATCATGGCCCTTTGTGCCGATTGCTTACTGGGCTTTGGTTTAACGCAAAAAGATTTCCGCATCCGCATCTCGGATCGCACGCTCTGGTTCCGCTACTTAGCGAGCCTCGGGATCCCTGAATCTCATGCTGCCGCGGTCTTGAGCGTCGTCGATAAACTCGAACGCGGCACGCCGAGCGATTTGTTAACGGCGATGACGGCAGCCTTAACCGGCACGAACGTTGATGCGGCTCATGCCCTCCAAGCCGCCCGGACCTTTGCTGGCACGAATTCACTCGAAGGCCTAACGCAATTAGCCGCAGGTGATGAGGCGATGCAAAATCGTCTCCAGGACTGGAAACACTTGCTTCACACCATGCACGCCTTGGGTTTTGCAGAGTGCCTGACCATCGACTTAACCATCGTCCGTGGCTTGGCCTACTACACCGGCTTTGTCTTTGAAGCCTTTGAAACGGGCGGCGAAGCCCGCGCGCTCGCCGGCGGCGGCCGCTATGACACCTTAGTCAAAAAGATGCACGGCCCTGATTTACCAGCAGTGGGCTTTGGCATGGGCGACGTCACCGTGCGCGATTTATTAGAAACGAAGCAGTTAATTCCGGCTTACGCTGATGGACCAGACTTCTTTGTCATGATCCTAGGCGAAGACGCACGGACGGCAGCGTTGAACGACATCGCCAGCCTGCGCCAAGCGGGTTTCCGCGTTGAATATAATTTCCACGACGGCAAATTCCCCAAATTAATTCATGCTGCCGAAGTCGCTGGTGCACGTTATGCACTCATTTACGGTGGCAGTGAAGTGGCCAAAGGTGTGACCAAAGTTCGCAGCTTAACCGATCGCTCCGAAGCTGAAGTCCCCCGCACCGACATCATCCCAGCCCTGCGTGCCGTGTTAGCCGAAGGCATGCGCGCCGTGTTACCTTAAGTCATGCAAGAGCAGGCTCGCCAGTACCGGGATATGGCGAAGACCGCTTCGTGGACCATGGTTTCACGAATTTTGGGCTTGGTACGCGATCAGTTAACCGCTGCGGTTTTCGGTGCTTCGGCGATTGGTGCTGCGTTTATTTTTGCCTTCCAAATCCCGAACCTTTTTCGACGCTTATTAGGCGAAGGAGCTTTAACCGCCGCGATTGTACCGGTCTTAGCACGCAAAACAGCTCACGATGGTAAGCCCGCCGCTTTTCGTTTCTTAAATCATATCTTACGGCGGGTGTTACCGTGGATGATTGGGATTACACTCGTGAGCATGGCCTTGGCCATCCTCTGGGCCTTGGTGCGACCCCAAGACATGAACGTCGCCACGCTGACGGCGGCGTGCATGCCCTACATGCCCATTATCTGTATTGCCGCCCTGTTCACTTCGGCCGTCAACCTCAGTGGTCGGTTTGGTTTAGCTGAAATCGGTTCCAGCATGCTCAACCTGTGCATGATTATTGGACTAGGTTTCTTCGGCGAAAACCTCGCACAAACTGACATGGGCAAAGCCCTGTGGCTCTGTGCCGGTGCCTTAGTCGGCGGGATGCTTCAATTATTAATTCCGTTGCGCGGACTTCACCAAGAAGGCTGGCGCTGGGGGCCTGAAGTCGTGGACGAACCCGCCTGGCAAACCTTGCGGACGGCGTTTATCCCTGCCGCGCTAGGGGCCGGCATTCAACAGATCAACTTCATCGTCTCTCGCAGCTTAGCTTTTAAGTCGAGCGATGCGGGCTTAACTTTCTACTACATTGCTAATCGCATTGTCGAATTACCCATTGGTTTATTCTCCGCTTCAATTGCCGTCGTGATGTTCCCGGCCTTAGCCCAAGCCTACGCGGCGGGTGATCATCCTAGTTTATCGCGCAACTATGCCCGCGGCATGCGATTAATTTTAGCTGTGAATGTGGGCGCCGCCTTCGGCCTGATGGCCTTGGCAAACCCCATTGTACAACTGCTGTTTCAATTTGGGAAATTCAGTCAGGAAAACTGCCAAGCGACCGGCGACCTCTTAGCCATCTTTGCCATCTCAATGCCGTTTTATGCCATGATCTCGATGGCCACTCGAGCCTTGAACGTGGCGGGACTCACGCCAGCCACCTTGCGGGCGGCGATTCACGCACTAGGAGTTAACGCTGTCGCGTCGATTTTGGCCCTCTGGCTAGGCTACGGCATCACGGGCTTGGCTACCGCCAATGCCATCTCAACGATTTGGCAGTACTTCATTCTCCGACGCTACCTCCGCGAGAAATGTCCTGAGTTCCTCGACGAGTCGCTCTGGAAACCTACAGTGCAAGTCATCATCGGCTCCTTCATCATGGCGCTGATTACTTTTCAAACCTACAGCGTGCTACACCGCTGGATGCTGCATCGCTGCAATGAAAAGCTTAACCTGTTAATTTCCATGGGGATTGCCGGACTACTGGGTATGGCATTCTACGCCGTCTTCCTCGACCTCCTCAAATACCCCGAAAGAGATTTGTTGCGAGGTTACCTAAACAAATTCCTAAAACCTTTCGGCTACCAAATTAAACCTTAGGCTTCGAAGAAGTCTTGAAGGTCGCTGGCAATGGAGAGGGCGGGTTACGTTTTAAAAGCGCACGCAAAGTTGCCACCGTTTCGGCATCGGCAATTCCATCCACCTTCGTGGGACGGAAGTGACGCTGAAACGCTTCAATGCCCATTTTCAAACCAGCCTCCGTAGCTTCTAGGTGATAGCCATATTGTTCTAACATCCGACGCATCTCTTCAGGTGACGCCGTGGGAGCGGTGCGGAGGAACGATTGCACATCTGAATTCAAAGGCCACACGCCGACTTGATGCAGTGCAAAAGAAGCCCAGGGGAAAAATGAACCCGGATCAATTTTGCGACCCACCGCGATATCCGAGTGAGCTAAAACTTCTGTAGGTTTAATTCCAGGATTACGCTTTAAAATATCTTCACAGAGTTTGAGCACGACCTCTTTTTGAGCTGCAGGGTAGGGATGCACATTGCCATCCAAGTTAACAATTTCGATGCCGATAGAATATTGATTTAAACTTTCCAAGTTACGCCAAGCGCTATGACCGGCGTGAAACGCCTCGCGATCTTCTGGCACCATCCGAATCACGCGTGGCTGGGGTTCATCGGTGACTAGGTAATGAATGCCGACCTGATGATGAGGCAGTCGACCTTGCAGCACGTCGTAAGAACTAGCCAGTGAGCCAGCCGTGTGATGCAGAATCAGCATCGTGATGGGAGCATGACGTGGCTCAGATCCTTGGGACGTATTACCTTGAACAATGACCAAGCCACTCGGGTTTTTCTCTACCGGCAGATTGGCCAGAGGGTTAACGGGGGTGGTCGCCTGATCGGGGGTCGTTTTGCAACCCAGACCAGAAAACAGCGCGAAGATGCACAAAAAGAGGGGGAAATGTAGGGCCCGAGCCATGGGGTAAGCCATAAAGGTAGCTAAAGCCCACAAGCCTCGAAGCCCAAAGTAGTTAAAACAAGTGGTTATTTACCCTATTTATAATTAGACATAATGTATATTGTGCGAAATAAACCTAGCAAACAATCAATTAAAATGAGCTATTGATTGATTACCATATAACGGTCATTTAAATAGCCTCTTTATGAAAGTCGCTCGCCACATTATTGAAGCTCGTCGTGAAGCTATCGCCAAACTCCTCGGTAAAGTTGGCTACGTTCCGGTTCTGGAAATCTGCAAACAGTTTAATGTCTCCGAGGCCACGGCCCGCCGTGACTTAACAGAATTAGAAAGTCAGCGACGCATCACGCGCACTCACGGCGGTGCATTGTCGGATTTTAATCGTAACTTCCCACCGCTCGATGATCGCAAAATTGAAGACGCCGAAGCGAAACGCAAAATTGGTAATCTCGCAGCCTCACGCGTTAAACCTGGGATGACCGTTTACCTCGACTCGGGTTCGACGATTTTCTTCGCCGCTGAAGCCATTGCCGCCGCCAGCGTTCCCGACCTGCAAATTGTCACGACCTGCTTACCAACTGCCCAATTGATTTCCTCTTTGCCTGGGGTCGAGGTTTACATTCCCGGTGGTTTGTTCCTCACGCGCCACGCCATGGTAGCTGGTGATCGTACTTTAGAAGAAGTTGCCCGCTGGAACTTTGACGTGGCCTTGCTCGGTGCTGAAGGCATCGACGAAAATGGTCTCTGGAATTCCCAACGCGATATTTCACACCAACAACGCGAAGTCATCCGCCGCTCCGACGAAGTCCTGATTTGCATGAACAAAGTTAAGCTGGGCCGCGGTGGTCCTTGTGCCGTGACGCGTGATGTGAGCCCATTATTTTTAGTGACCGACGCTGATGCTGGTTCGGTGCAAAAGGCTCGCGTTAAGTTAGCCCCTGACCACGTGTTAACGGCTATCTAATTTATTCCATGTCCAATTACCTCGCGATTGACCTCGGCGCTGAGTCGGGTCGGATTATTCATGGTTCGTTAAAGAACGGCCGTCTCCAGATGAAAGAGATTCACCGTTTCTCCAACGGTGCCATCACGGCCAACGGCACGCTGCGTTGGGACATCGTACGCATCTTCCGGGAAATTCGCATCGGTTTAGCCAAGGGTGCTAAGCGCGGTAAAATCAAATCGCTCGCCTGCGATTCTTGGGGGGTAGATTACGTACTACTCAAAGGCGATGGACCGATGTTGTCCTTGCCCTTTACCTATCGCGATGAGCGTAGTTTCCAGGCCTTTGCGCGGGCGCAGAAAAAAGTTTCTCCAGCTGAACTTTTTGCCCACACGGGCATCGCGTCTCTGCCCATCAACACGCTTTATCAATTGTTTGATGATGTTGAAAAGCGTCCTGATCTTTTAAAATTCGCTGACAAGTTTTTACTCATCGGCGACTACATCACTTGGTTACTCACCGGTCAGGCATTAGCCGAAGAAACCTTGGTCTCGGGTAGCCAATGCTGGGACACGCAACGCGGTACGTGGGCTTGGCCATTATTGAAAAAGCTCGGAATTCCCCGTCACCTTTTCCCCAAAGCGGTTAAGCCAGGTACGAAGTTAGGCAAAATGTTGCCCTACTTAGCCAAAGAAACCGGCTTACGCCAAACTGAAGTCGTCACGACGTGTGCCCACGACACTGCCGCTGCGGTGGCCGCCGTGCCCGCCCAAGCAGGTGAAGATTGGGCTTATTTATCCTCTGGTACTTGGTCGCTGCTGGGAGTCGAAATGAAACAACCCTTGATCAACGAGACCGTTCGCAAAGCTCGCTACACGAATGAAGTCGGTTTTGGTGGCACCTCGCGCTTCTTAAAGAATTTAGTTGGTCTCTGGGTCCTCCAAGAATGCCGTCGCGAATGGATGGAGAAGGGTGAGGTGTCCGACTACAATGAAATCACCCGCTTAGCAACCGAAGCCCCTGCCCTGCGTTCCTTCATCCATCCTGACGATGAGCGTTTCACCAAACGAGGCGACATGGTGAAGAAGGTTCAAGATTACTGCCGCGAAACCAAGCAACCCATTCCCCGGACGCATGGCGAAATCGCCCGTTGCATCCTTGAATCCCTCGCCCTGCTCTACCGAGTCGAGATGGATGCGATGGAAAAGTTGACCGACCGCCAAATTAAGACCCTGCACATTGTAGGGGGCGGTTGTCGCAACGCGCTGCTGAACCAAGCCACCGCCAATGCCACCGGCCGAACGGTCATTGCTGGCCCCGTCGAGGCCACGGCCGCCGGTAATATTCTGGTGCAAGCCATTGCTATGAAGGAGTTAAAGAACTTAAAGGAACTCCGTGAGGTAGTCCGTAACTCCTTCGAAGTCGTCACCTACCACCCCCAACCCAGTGCCGACTGGGCCAAGGCCCAAGTGAAGTTTAATAGTTTAAAAAGATTATAAAACCTCCTAACCCTACTCCCCTCCCCCCTTTACTAGCTCCCAATATGTCCTCCTATAAGTACGTTTCCCACCTTTGGAATGATGCCGTAGCGGCCAAATTAGACCCTGTGGGTCGCTTGGTCTATCGCTCCAATCAGCTTGGTGCCGACCAACGCATCACCAACACCGGTGGCGGTAACACGTCTTCGAAAATCATCGAGAAAGACCCCCTCACGGGCCAAGACACCTTGGTCCTCTGGGTTAAGGGTTCGGGCGGTGACTTGCGCACCAGCAAACGTGAAAACTTCTCCTCCCTCTACCAAGACAAACTGATTGGCCTGCAAAAGTCTTACGCCGCTCGCGCCGACAAGGGTCTAAAATCTCCCGCAGAAGACGACATGGTGGGGATGTATAATCACGCGACCTTTAACCTCAACCCACGCGCTTCCTCGATCGACACGCCCTTGCACAGTTTCTTGCCAGGCAAGTTTGTCGACCACATGCACCCGAACGCCATCATTGCGATTGCGGCGTCGAAAAACTGTGAAGCCCTCACGAAGCAAATTTTCGGCGGTAAAATGGCTTATGTACCTTGGATGCGCCCCGGCTTTGAACTGGGTCTCGCAATGCAGGCCATCTCGCAAAAGCAACCTGACATCAAAGCCATCATGATGGGTCAACACGGCTTCATCTCTTGGGCGGATGATGATAAGGCCTGTTATGAACTGACGCTCAGCATGATCGAGCAAGCCGCGTCTTACATCGAAGAAAAATACCAAGCTAAGGGCGGCGACGCCAAGGCCTTCGGAGGTCAAATCTACCAAACGCTTCCCGAGGAACAACGCCACGCCACCCTCGCTGCCATCTTGCCCTGGCTCCGCGGTCAGGTTTCTAAAGAAAAGCGTTTCATCGGCACGGTGCAGGACGACGCCAAGATCCTCCGCTTCGTCAACTCGCACGACGCACCCCGTCTCGCCGCCTTGGGCACTTCCTGCCCCGACCACTTCTTGCGGACGAAAATCAAACCGCTGTACGTGGCTTGGAATCCTCAAAAAGAAGACGTGGCCGCCCTCAAAACTAAATTAGCGGAAGGGCTCACGCAGTACCGCCAAGACTACGCCCATTACTACCAAACCTGTAAGCGTCCGAACTCCCCTGCGATGCGCGACCCCAATCCTACGGTGGTCCTCATCCCTGGCTTAGGGATGATTGCATGGGGTAAAGATAAGTCTGAATCTCGCGTGACCGCTGAGTTCTACAACTGCGCCGTAGAGGTCATGCGCGGTGCCGAAGCGATCGACCAATACATCGCTTTACCGCTTCAAGAAGCTTTCGACATCGAGTACTGGTTGCTCGAAGAAGCGAAGTTGCAACGCATGCCCGCCGAAAAAGAATTGGCGCGCCAAATCATCATCGTCGTCGGTGCTGGCTCGGGCATTGGTAAAGAAACGGCTCACCGTCTCGTTAAAGACGGTGCCCATATTGTCTGCGTCGATAAGAACGCCGAAGCCGCCCAAGCCACGGCCAAAGAAATCACCGATAAACTCGGCACGGGTATCGGCGTCGCCGGCACGGGTCTCTCGAATTGCGGTCCAGCCTTGGGCTTAGCCGCTGACATCACGGATCGTGCCTCGATTCGTCGCATGCTGGATCAAGTGGCTCTTGCTTACGGTGGCTTTGACTCCATCTGCGTCACGGCGGGCATCTTCGTTTCGCCCGACACGACAGGTCATATTCCTGACGACAAGTGGGCCCTCACGTTCAGCCTCAACGTCACGGGTAGCTACCTGGTTGCCGACGAAGCTTACAAGACCTGGAAAGAGCAAGGCCTCCGCGGTAACCTCGTCTTGACGACGAGTGCCAACGCGGCCGTCGCTAAGAAAGGCTCCGTGGCCTACGATACCTCCAAGGCTGCAGCTAATCACTTGGTGCGCGAATTATCCATGGAACTCGCACCGCTCGTGCGCGTGAACGGCGTGGCTCCAGCTACGGTCGTCCAAGGTTCCGCTATGTTCCCTCGCGACCGCGTCATCGCCTCGCTCGCGAAGTACAACATTCCTTACACCGACGACGAAGCCACCGATTCGTTAACGACGAAACTGTCCCGCTTCTACGCCGATCGCACCCTCACGAAGAATCCGATTACGCCCGCCGACCAAGCCGAGGCCTATTTCCTCTTAGTGACGCAACGCCTTTCGAAGACCACCGGACAAATCATCACCGTCGACGGTGGTCTCCACGAGGCCTTCTTACGCTAATTCGTGCGCATCTCCCTTTTTGTCCCTTGCTTCGTTGATCAGCTCACCCCTCAGGTGGGCCTCGCTACCGCACAGGTCTTACGTCGCTTAGGACATACCGTCGAGTTTCGTAGCGAACAAACGTGCTGCGGCCAGCCGTCCTTTAACTCCGGACAGTGGGACGTAGCACGCGAAGGGGCCCGTCATGCGCTCAAAGTCTTTCGTGGCTCGGAAGTGGTCGTGGGGCCTTCTGGCTCCTGCGTCGCGATGATGCGCAACTTCTACCCTCAGCTTTTCAAGGGACAACCTGAAGAGGCCGAGGCGAATGATTTAGCACAACGGACTTTTGAATTCGCCGAGTTCTTAGTTAAGAAACTCGGCGTGACGGACGTGGGTGCCAAGTTCTCCCATAAGGTGACGTACCACGACGGCTGCCACGCCTTGCGGGAACTGCGTCTTAAAGAAGAACCTCGGCAATTACTCCGAGCGGTCAAGGGACTCGAACTGATTGAAACCGAAGAAGGTGAATCTTGCTGTGGCTTCGGGGGTCTGTTTTCGGCCAAGTTCCCCATGATTTCCACCGCCATGGTACAAGTGAAAGGTGGTGCTTTAGTGCGCACCGGAGCCGAGTTCGTGGTTTCTTCCGACCCCTCCTGCTTGCTACAAATCGGCGGTTGGCTCTCCCGCGAAGGTAAACCCATCCGGCCTCTCCACTTGTCACAAGTGCTCGCCAACGAGGTCTCCTAACATGTCTGACCCCAAAGCCATCTTTCTGAAAGACGCCTCGGTCAGCACCGCCGATGGCGACCAACGTGCCTTTATCCGCAAAGCCCTCGGAGGTTATTACGTTAATCGCGACCTCCAAAAGGCCCGTTTTCGTAATTGGGAAAAAGCCCGCGATGCCGCCTCCATGGCCAAGTGGAGCGCCGTCAATGACCTCGGTAACCAACTCGAAAAGTTCGTCGGTAATTTCGAAAAGAATGGGGGCGTGGTTCACTGGGCCCAGGATGCGGCCGAAGCCCGCGAAATTATTTTAAAAATCGCCGCAGATGCCAAAGCCAAAGCGATCATCAAATCGAAGTGCATGACGTCGGAGGAAATCCACCTCAACGACGCCCTGGAAAAGGCTGGCTATGGTGTGGTTGAAAGCGATTTGGGAGAATTTATTCAACAGTTGCGCGGCGAAGCGCCGTACCACTTCGTCTTCCCATGCATGCACGTGAAACGCGAAGCCATCAGCGAGCTTTTCACTAAACACCTCGGCACCGCCCCCACCAACAGTCCCGAGGAATTAACCATGATTGCCCGGCGTCACTTACGCCAGCTCTACGTTGATGCCGACATCGGCATCAGCGGTGCCAATTTCTTAGTCGCCGAAACGGGTCAAATTTCCATCACCGAAAACGAAGGCAATGCCCGTCTCACAACGGCACTCCCGAAGATTCACATCGCATTAGCTGGCATCGAAAAGGTCGTTAAGAACTTGGATGACCTCGCCATCCTCTTGCCCATGCTAGCCACAGCTGGTGCGGGTCAGCCGATGACGTGCTATAACACCCTTTACAGCGGACCACGTCAAAAGGGGGAATGCGACGGACCAGAACAATTCCACTTAGTGCTTTTAGATAACGGCCGGACTCGCTTACTCGCTGATCCCGAACAACGGGACGCCTTGCACTGTATTCGCTGTGGAGCGTGTCTCAACGTTTGTCCGATTTTCAAAAACATCGGCGGCTTGGCCTACGGCACAACGTATCAGGGGCCGATTGGTTCTGTCATCACGCCTCACTTACGTGGCCTCAAACAATGGAATCACCTTTCGGGTGCTTCTTCGCTGTGCGGGGCATGTACTGATGCCTGCCCAGTCCGCATCGATTTGCACCACCACTTGCTACATAACCGTCGCAATGCGGTGAAGACGAACCCCACCCTCTTTGATCGGGTGTTCCACTTTGGTTTTAATTTTGTGATTCAACGGCCCAAACTTTTTGCCTTCGGAGGTAAAGTTTTCCGCACTACCTTGCCGCTCTTAAAGAAACTCCCGCTACCCTATTTAAGTGCTTGGTTAAAGACCCGGGATTTACCCACGCCACCCAGTCAATCCTTCCGCGCACAGTGGAAAGACCAAAACCATGAGTAGTCGCGAAAATATTTTAGGTCGCATCCGCGAAGCCCTCCAGGTCAAGGCACCCCAACCGCACCTACAAGCTCCGCTCACGCCGACCAACCATCCACCACAAGGGAAGGAATGGCTCCCCGATGGAGGGGAAAGTTTAACGGAAAGTTTAGCGATCCTCGAAGGCCAACTGGCTAAATTGAAAACGGTCTTAGTCCGTGTCCCCAACGAGACCCTCGCCGTTGAAGCGGTCAAATTACTTTCTCAAGAGAAAGGCTGGAAACAAGTGGCTTACCAAGGTCACCCCCTCGTCACGCCCATCGCCCAGAGTTTAGCATGTCAAACCTGGCAAGCGGACGCCGATTTTAATAAGCAAAAATTAGAACAGTGCGACGTTAGCCTGACTTCGTGCGAAACCATTGTGGCCCAACTGGGCTCCATCCTCGTCAGCAGTCAAACCTCGGGCGGACGGGCTTTATCGGTCCTCCCCCACGCCCACGTCGTCATCGCCCGCACCTCCCAGGTGGTACCCGACTTAGCCGATGCCATCCGCCAAATTAAAGAGCGCTACGGGCAAAAACTTCCCAGCATGCTTTCCTTTATCACCGGACCGAGCCGGACGGGTGATATTGAGCGGATTTTAGTACTCGGTGCCCACGGCCCAAAGGAACTGTTCCTAGTCTTAATTGACGGTTAAAAGCGTTTCTCTTACCCATGGGTGAACACCCCATGGTTCTTCGCCTTCTTGCCTTGCTATGCCCGTTGTGGCTTTGCGCCCTTCCTGCCACCACGTCCGAATGGCAGAAGCAATACGAGGCTTGGATGAAATACGCCCCACCCACCAAACTCGAAGGGGTTCAATGGTCGGCTAATGATGAGTGGCTCGTCTACCGCCATAAAAATGAGCAAGGTGTACCCACGTGGTACTTGGTGCATAGTGCCGACGGTAACTTGCGTCCTGCGTTTGAGAATGCAGCACTCCAAAAAGCGTTCCAAAATTTATTAAATAAAGAGTTCAACCCCAAGAATTGGCCCTTCACGCGCATCGTCCCACTCAATGACGGTCAATTGCGTCTCGAAAATGATCGGGAAGCGTGGACTTGGAATGGCGTAGATCAGCTCACGCCCGGTAAACCCTCTTCGCGGCAAACTCCGCAGAATAATAAAAATACCGGAGCCGCTGAACGACACCTTGATTTCTCCAAAGTCAATAACGTGTCCCCCGACGGACATTGGCAAGTGACGCTTAAAAATGGTAATATTATTTTAGAGTCACTCCGGGATAAAACCCTGCCGCACGCGTTAACCAATGATGGCACGGCCGAGGATGGTTTTACGGGGAGCATTCATTGGGCTCCAGATAGCCAACACTTTGCAATTTGGCGCGAACACCACGTTGCCACGCGTTTATACACGGTGGTTAATTCTATCAAAAATACCAAGACGGACATCCCTTATGCCAAGCCTGGAGATCCCCAAACGGTACGCCAAGCGTGGGTCTTTAACGTAGCCAGCGGCCAAGGCTACAGCCCGGGCGCCGAAGTATTACCGCTGACCTTTGAAACCCGCGAATTAGCGTGGACGTCTGATAGTACTCGACTCCGGAGTGAATACATCGAACGGGGATTCACGGGTCATGGTGTGCTCGAATTCGATACACACCAAAAAAAGTGGCACATCCTGTTCAATGAGCATGACCCTAAATTCGTCTACACCTTTGCCACTAAGTTCCGCTATGACTTAGATGAAAATACTACTTTGTGGACGTCAGAACGAAGCGGCTACCTGCATCTCTACCGACTCAACCTCAACACCGGGGCCACACTCCTAGCTTTAACTCAGGGCAACTGGGTGATGAAGCAAGTACAGCACATCGATACCACCGAAGGTCTGGTCTATTTCAGTGCCCTCGGTCGGGTCGCGAATGAAAACCCTTACTACCAGCACACCTGCAAGGTTGATTTACAAGGCCAGCACCTTGTCGATCTCACCCCAGGCGACGCTCATCACACCGCGGAGTTTTCCCCGCATCGGCGCTACCTGATTGATACGGCCTCGCGCGTCGACCTTGCCCCGAGCTTTACCCTCCGACGTGGCCAAGATGGCCAAGCGATTAAAGTCCTCGCTACCGAGTCGCTCGAGCCGCTTCAAGCCGCTGGCTGGCAAGCCCCCATCCGCTTCCACACCACAGATCGTAATCAAAAATATGAAATCTGGGGCGTCATCAATCGCCCTTACCCCTTCGACCCGAAACAACATTATCCCGTCCTCGAAAACATCTATGCCGGCCCTCAGGATTCCTTTGTCCCCCGCTCCTTCAACGCTTGGGTGATGAACCACCGCGAACCTACGCTGCATGGTTTCTACGTCGTGCAGATTGATGGCTTAGGGACCTTCAATCGAGGCAAGGAGTTTCACCAAGTTTGTTGGCGTAACTTAAAGGACGCAGGTTTCCCCGATCGCATCAAATGGATGCAAGAGGCAGCCAAAATCGAACCGAGCATGGACCTCTCCCGCGTGGGGATTTTTGGCGGCTCAGCTGGAGGCCAAAACACGGCCCACGCTTTATTAAATTTTGGAGCGTTCTATAAAGCCGGCGCCGCCGATTGTGGATGCTACGACAATCGCATCGATAAACTCTGGTGGAATGAACAATGGATGGGCTACCCCATCGGCCCATGGTACGCCGCCAACTCCTGCGCCACCGATGCGGCCAAGCTAACCGGCAAACTTTTCCTCTCCGTGGGAGAATCCGATACGAACGTAGATGTGAAATGTACTTACGACCTTCGGGACGCCTTATTGGCGGCTGGCAAAAAAGATCTCTTCGAACTACACGTCGTCCCCGGGGCAAATCATGGGGCGTGCGAACGCGGCGATATGCGTGAAAAGCGTCTTGAATTCTTCATCCACGCCCTACACCCCCCTGGTTCTCCCGAGTCAAAATAGGTCGCCTTGGGGGAGCCTAAAGGTGGACTAAAATCCGCAACTTTAGTTTTAAACCTAAATTAGCATAAGTTATTGCTAATGTGTGGTTTAACTATTTTTAATATAAAAAATAACGACTTTTTTACGATGGGTTATTGACTCCCTTGTCCTATGCCCCAATGCAAACCCTTCAAGCATGTTGAATTTCGCTAGCCAGTGTCTCGACCAGACCAAATCGCTTCTCAAACTGAATCTTAGTTCCATTGCCAGCGACGGTAATGTAATCCCAGTTGAAGGGGAAGTATCCCGAGCCGATGAGCCCGGCCACGTCGCCCTCGCCCTCGGGGAATACTTTCGTGCCACGGGTGATTTAACCTTGGAGCGTCAAAACGTCGCCCAACTCGTCGCCCGCACCATCACGGCCCAAGTAAAGCTCAGCAAAGGCTCCGACAACGGTATGGCCTTCGCTTGCCTTGGTCTACTCGCCTTCGGTCCCACCCGCGAGCGTAACCCTGTCTGGGAAATCCTCGCCCCAGAAACGCAAAAGCTCATCGATGAGCGCCTCGCCATTCCGTGCGATCACCACGATCACGTGCAAGCTTTCGACATCGCTAAAGCGGTTTGTCGCTTCTCGTTCGGGTTAACCAAAAAAGATGAAACGGGCATCTTGGTGGATCGTTTCATTGAACGCATCACGGCGGCTTCTTCGGGCGGCTTCCACGACGAAACTTCGAAGGCGGCTTCGGCGGATAATTTCGGCGGGACGTTCGATCTCTACGGCATCGTTGCCTTAATCTTCATCCGCCAAGCGCTGCAATTACACGCCAACATTCAATTGCGGGATGCTAAATTGCCCAAACTTCGCGTGCATGTGGAAAAATACCTGCGCGTGATTTTTGATACGGTGCGCGATGATGGCTTGGGTTGGTGTTACGGTCGTGGTATCGGTGCCTATGGTCAAATGCACTGCATCACCCTCATCTTGCAGGCGATGCGTGACCGCTGGATTGCAGCCGACAAAGAGCTCCTCGCACGCGACTTAGTCCTGCGTCTCTATTCTAATTTCTTCACGACGTTCTTCGACGTCGAACACGGCTCGATTGTTATCCGCGATAGCGAACGCGACACCATTCCGGGACACACGACCCGGATGGCTAACTTCGATGCCGCTCGCTACCTCTCTCAATGGTCTCGCCTCACGCGCACCATCGGTGGCTCACTCGAGATTGCCAAGAGCACGAATAAGAATCCCGTTTGCCGTTATTTCCCTTACGACAAATCTGCACGCAAAGAACAGGGGTTGCTCTCTTACCAAGATCCCAATTCGGGATTACACGTCATCCTTCCCCTCGTCTCCTCGGGCACCCACCGTTTCTCCGATTCGCTGGCCTTCCCGCACATGCCAGGCGTTCTCGATTGGCCCGCCAATCGTCTCACGTCGCCCTTCATCCCGGAGTTCACCATCGGCGGCAAAGTTTACACCCCTTCCTTCTACGGCAAAAATAATCAGGTCGTGATGGGCACCAAAGCGCACACCTACCACTTCCGCTATGATCAACCTGACCTCATTGATAGCGACGAGAAGTTATCGAGCAATGTCGCGAGCTTGAAAGTCGACTGGGAGTTCAACGGCGGCCGCATGGTCGGTCGCTTCGTCTTAACCCCTAAGGCTGCGATTACCTTAGACGAGTTTCGTTTAGTCCTCCCCATTGCCACCACCCACAGTCGCATGACGCCGGGTAACGCCTTGGTTCTGGGACCTGAATCACACCGCTGCGAAGTCTTGCGCGATGACTTCCATGCCGCTTGGGGCGAAACCAAAGTTGTCAGCGACGACCCCAAGCAACGCACCTACTGGGGCAAGGTTCACTTCTATCAAGTTTTAGAACGCGATAAGCCGATGGCCCTGCGAGTGGGCAACACCTACCACTTTGAAATCGCTTACCAGCCCCACATCGTGCGGGCTGGAGGCTAAGTTAGGGTTTCCTGAGGTTTTAGCCCGAATCGCACCCCCGTACGCCTTCTGGGATTGTCCTCACGGACACAGGGCTTTAACTCCCCTTCTCCCTTCATGTCTAGTAAGTTCTACATCACCACGGCGATTGATTACGCCAATGGCACCCCACACCTCGGGCACGCCTACGAAAAGGTCTTAACGGACGTCATTGCACGCAACGCACGCATGCAAGGGCAAGCCGTGCATTTCCTGACGGGACTCGATGAACATGGCCAGAAGGTGCAACAAACTGCCCAAAAGGAAAATAAAACACCCCAAGTCCTCGTCGATGAGGTCGCCGTCGTTTTCCAAGAACTGCTCAAGAAACTCAACATTTCCAACGACGATTACATCCGCACCACCGAAGCGCGTCACAAAACAGTCGTCCAAGATTTCCTCCAAAAGCTTTTCGATCAGGGACTCATTTTCAAAGCCAACAAGACGGGCTGGTACTCGGTGCGCCAAGAGCAATTCCTGAACGAAAAGGATCGGGATGAAAATGGTGAGTGGCCGGAAATTTACGGCGAAGTGACCATTACCCAGGAAGAAAACTACTACTTTAAGCTTTCGCAGTTTCAGCCTTGGTTAGTTGAACACATCCAGTCGCACCCGGAATTCATCAGCCCAAGTTTCCGCCGCAATCAAGTCCTCGAGTTTCTTAAAGAGCCCTTGAATGACTTGTGTATCTCCCGTCCTAAGTCGCGCCTGACTTGGGGAATTGAATTACCGTTCGATCCTCATTTCGTGACCTATGTCTGGTTTGACGCTCTCACGAATTACTATTCGGCGGCACTCCCCAAGAACCTTTGGCCAGCCGATGTCCACGTGATTGGCAAAGACATCCTTTCCCCGCCTCATGCCGTCTATTGGCCATGCATGTTGAAAGCTCTGAATATTGAACCGCCTCGCCAATTACTCGTTCACGGCTGGTGGACGATTAAAGGTGCCAAGGCCTCGAAGAGTACTGGCAATGCAACCCAATCGATGGCTTTCGTCGATACCCACGGTGCTGATGCCTTCCGCTACTACCTCTGCCGCGAGATGACTGTCGGCCAAGACGCTAACTTTAGCGACGACACCTTTAACGCTCGTTATGCGAGCGACCTCCAAAACAACTTTGGAAATCTGCTGAACCGACTCTTGAACATGGTGACGCGCCACTACCAAGGCCTCATCCCTCAAGCGGCAGCCGATGAGGAGCTGGAAAAGAATCTCCGCCGCCTCTGGGAGGAAACGTTAATCAAATACCAAGCCTTCATGGCCGAGTATCAAATCAGCCACGCCCTCGAAGCCCTCTGGGTGTTCATCAGCGCCTTAAACGCTTACATCGAGACCCGCGCCCCCTGGAAACTCGCCAAGTCAACCGCACCGGAAGACCGTGCCCGCCTCGACTCCTGCATGGCCCACGTAGCCGAAGGCTTACGTCTCGTGAGCACGCTACTAACCCCAGTGATGCCCGCCACCTGCGATAAGATTCTTATCAATATCGGAGGCCAACCGGCTCAAACCTTTAAAAATCAACTTACTTGGGGCCATTCCTGCACGGGGCAAAAAGTGGAAGCAGTCTGCATCCTTTTCCCAAAAATCGAACCCACGCCCGAAAAGCCGGCCTAATTCGACTTTTCGCTCAGCCCCTGTTTACTTACTTCTAACGTGGCTGAAATCAGCGTCCAAGCCGAACTGCAAGCCTTACAGGACGCGGAACGTCGTGCGACGGGCAAGGGCTGGATAAGTTATTCTTTCAGCGTTCCTGAACTGGATCCGTTGGCAGTACTCGAAACCCTCAACGAGCCAGCGCCTCGAGCTTTTTTCGAAAACCCCTCGCGTCACCGAGCGCATGCAGCGGGTAGGCCGGTAGCGACTTGGCAAGGCACGGGAACGCAGCGTTTCCTCGAAGCCAATCTATGGCTCCGCCAACTTAAAAAAGACCTTCACTGCGTCGGCCCAGAACCACGCATCATTGCGACCTTTCCGTTCTACCCCGAAAAAACGCAAACGGGTCTCACGTCGCAACTTTTCCTGCCCGCCTGGCAAGTCGTCACCGAAAACGGTCAAACCCAAGTCACCCTCGCTGCGGCCGTTCGTCCGGGAATCGCCGAAAGTTTAGCCCAACAAGCCGAGGCCTTTCGGCATTTTAATTATAAAGCCGAAACCACCGCAACGCGGACGCAAGTTCCTACGGTACTAACGGAAGTTGGCGGCAATTGGTTCCCCTCTGCGGTCACGCGCGCTACCGAATTAATCCGCGAAGGTGCCTTTGAAAAAATCGTCCTCGCCCGCGCGTTTGATTGGCGTCGGCCCGAACCGTTTAATGCCTACGGCAGTCTGCACCGACTTCGTCGCGCCAACCCTCCTTGCCACACGTTCTTAGTGGATGAGCCCGAGGGGGCCTTAATTGGCTCCACCCCCGAAACGCTGCTTTCACTTTTTGACGGCGCTATTCGGACTGAATCCGTAGCGGGCACCACGCGTCGCGGCGAATCCGCCTCCGAAGATGCCAGCCTCGCTGAAGCACTCCTTAGCAGTGAAAAAGACTTACGCGAACATAGTGCGGTGACGGCCTCTATCCTGCGACGGCTTCGCATGGTGGGGGTGCTAGCAGCAACATCGCAAAGCCCTGAATTACTTCGCTTGGGCAATGTCATGCACCTCCGCACGCCGATTGAAGGCACCATGCCTGCAGATCGAACTTTTTTAGAAATCGCTGGCGAATTACACCCCACTCCCGCAGTCGGCGGCAAACCACGCGACTTGGCGCTACCTTTTATTCCAGGCTTCGAACCTCACCAACGTGGACTATACACAGGAGCGGTAGGCTGGGTCGGCCTAAATGGAAATACTGGAAAACTTTTCGTCGCCTTGCGCTGTGCTCGACTCCGCGACCATGAAGCTCGTGCCTTTGCGGGAGCTGGCATCGTCGCCGGTTCTAACCCCCAAGCCGAAGCGGCTGAGACGGAGATGAAACTGCGCACGATTCTCGAGGCCCTCGTCTAATGATTGTCGTCCTGCAGCGGGTAAAAAGTGCCGAGGTCAACGTTGCCGGGCAAACCGTAGGGGCGATTCAAAAGGGCTACCTCCTCCTCGTAGGCATTGCTGGCCCTGACACGGAGCAGGACGTTAAACGACTAGCCCAAGACGTTAGTAAAGTTCGCTTGATGGCGGATGCAGAGGGTAAATTCGGCGTTAATTTAGCCACTTCCGGAGGATCCGTCCTCGCGGTTAGTCAGTTCACCCTCCTGGCTAATTTCGCCAAAGGAAATCGCCCCTCGTTCCATGAGGCCGCTGCGCCCGCCGTGGCCGAACCGCTTTTTAATTTATTTGTCGCCGAACTCAGTCGCCTCCTCGGCCAGCCTGTCGCCACGGGGCAATTCGGTGCCGATATGGAGGTGAAATTAGTCAACGACGGCCCTGTCACCGTCATTCTTGAGTAGTTTGACTTTACCTCCCTGCTCGCCTCGCCTACCGATGGTCTCTCCATGCTTTCCGTAAGAATCATCCCTTGCCTCGATGTGCACGGCGGCCGTGTCGTCAAAGGAGTCAAGTTTACGGAATTACGGGATGCAGGTGACCCAGTAGCCGTGGCCGCTGCCTATGAGAAACAAGGGGCCGATGAATTAGTATTTTTGGATATTACGGCTTCCAGCGACGAACGGAAAACCATGATTGATGTCGTCGAGCGTACCGCCGACCAAGTTTTCATGCCCTTAACGGTCGGGGGAGGTTTGCGCTCACTGGATGACATTCGCTTAATGCTCAATGCGGGGGCTGATAAAGTCTCGCTCAACACCTCAGCCGTTAAGACGCCTGAACTCATCCGTGAAGCTTCACGTAAATTCGGCAGTCAATGCATCGTGGTCGCCATTGATGCCAAACAAGTAGCCCCCGGTCGCTGGGAAGTTTTCACCCATGGCGGACGTAACCCCACCGGTCTCGACGCCATTGCTTGGGCTAAAAAAGTAGCCGAACTCGGCGCGGGAGAAATCTTATTAACGAGTATGGATCGAGATGGCACGGCGTCAGGCTATGACGTCCCCCTCAACGCCGCGATTGCCCAAGCGGTCGAAGTGCCCCTGATTGCTTCCGGTGGTGCGGGCAACCTCGAGCACCTCGCCGAAGTGCTTAAAAAAGGCGGTGCCAGTGCCGTGCTTGCCGCCAGTATCTTCCACTTTGGTACCTACACCGTTCAGCAGGCCAAAGAATACCTTAAGCAGGCTGGGCTTCCCGTCCGACTCTAAGACTTAGGCTGAGTCAGTTTCGGCATCACCAAGACTTTATCCAGTCGGTGGCCGTCCATATCGACGACTTCAAAGACGTGGCCCAAGGCTTCCACGCGATCCCCTTCCATCGGGATTCGGCCCAAGGTGCGCATGATAAAACCAGAAATGGCGGTAAAACGTCCCGAGCCCTCGCCCGGAAAACGCCCCACCATTCCCGTGGCTTCGCGGAAATCATCGAGGGTCACGACGGCGTCGACTAACCAGCTCCCATCCTCACGGCGGCGCACGGGTTTATGATTCGACGGTGCGGCCCCTTCGTTGGGCAGCTCACCGACCACGAATTCTAAAACATCGTTTAAAGAAACCACGCCGCGCACCCGGCCAAATTCATCCACTACTAAAGCGAGGTGCATTTTGTCTTTGCGGAAGCGTTCCAACAACTGCGTGCCACTGCTTTGAGGCGCTACGGTGGGTGCTTCCGTGATTAAGTCTTTAATCACCGCACTGCCCGCTAAAGCTAAATTAGCCCACAAGCGCTTGACCGACACCACGCCCAACGGACGGTCGGGATTGCCTTTAAAAACCGGAAACCAGGTGTGTCCCGAAGCCACAATTTTACGCCAACTCACTTCGTCGCTGTCGTCTAAATTCAGCCACACCACGCGATTGCTCGGTGTCATCAGTTGCTCAGCCGTCACACGATCCATCGACAAGGCTCCGTGCACCATGCGGTGTTCCGAAGCATGTAAGACGCCCGAAGCCATCCCTTGATCGACCATCAAACGTAATTCATCTTCGGACATCGTTTCTTCGGTCGAACGCTTTTTCCCAACAAAAGACATGACCACATCGGCACTCCAACTCATGGCATTTACCAAGGGGGAGGCCAAACTGGCAATGAAGCCCATGGGTCGCGACAAGGCGACGGCGAAGGGCTCAGGACTTAGCAGCGCTAAACGCTTCGGTACGATTTCGGCAAAGATAACGGTTAAGCTCCCAATCAAAAAAGACACTAAGCCACCAGCCACCACCATGGCATGGGAGGAGACCCATACCCAGGGAAGTTCCCGCAAGTGAGGCTCGATGCGACTGGCCAACGGAGGGCCACCATAAATCGCCGCGATGATACCACCAAAGGTCATCCCGATTTGTACCGTTGATAAAAATTTCGAAGGCTCGGCTAAAAGGGCCAAAGCCCGGAGGGCCCCACGATTCCCCTCTTCAGCCATTTTCTTTAACCGACTGCGGTTCGAGGAAACCAATGCCATCTCCGCCAGCACGAAAAATGCTGAAAAAAGTAAGCAAAAGCCGATTAAAAGGATTTCCACGAGGTGGTGGGAGTAAGCGAATACCTTCTTTTCGTCAAATCCGCTTGTTGCCGTGCCCTGACCTTCTACGTTGCTGCCTATGGCAATCCCATATGACGCCATCGTCGTCGGAAGTGGCATCGGCGGGTTGAGCTTTGCGCTCAACTTGGCGAATCAAGGCCATTCCGTGGCGATTGTAACCAAGAAAACCAGTTCGGAGTCCAATACCAATTGGGCCCAAGGGGGCATTGCCTGCGTTACCGACCAAAATGATAATTTTAATAGTCACATTCAAGACACCCTCGATGCTGGGGATGGACTTTGTGACGACCCCGTCGTGCGTCATATCGTCGAGAGCGGACCCGCCCGGGTGGCCGAGTTAATCGCGTGGGGAGTCCGCTTTGAAAACGGCCAAAATGGTCAACCCGACCTCGGCCGCGAAGGCGGCCACTCCCAACGCCGCATTTTGCACGCCCGGGATATGACGGGCAAGGCCATCGAGTCGGCCTTACTCAAAGCCATCAGCAAGACCTCTAAAATCACGCTCTTAGAACACCACCTCGCGATTGATTTAATCACCCAAGCGAAACTCGACCCCAAAATCACCTTAGGTAGCTCTGCGGATCGAGTCCTCGGTCTGCACGTATTACACACGCAAAAGAACCAAGTCGAAACCCTCGCCGCCAAAGTCATCATCCTCGCAACCGGAGGCATCGGCCAAGTTTATCAATTCACCACCAATCCGGATATTGCGACTGGCGATGGGATTGCGATGGCCTATCGAGCAGGCGCTGAAGTGCGCGACATGGAGATGGTCCAATTCCATCCTACGGCGCTCAAAACCGCAGATGGCAGACGCGCCTTAATCTCTGAAGCCGTGCGTGGCGAAGGAGCTATCCTGCGCGACCTCAAGGGCAATGCGTTCATGAAGGAGTTCCATCCGTTAGGCGACTTGGCTCCACGTGATGTCGTTGCCCGGGCCATCGACTCTGTGATGAAACGCGACGGAGCGCCCCACGTGCTCCTCGACGCCACTGCGATTGCCAATGGGCATCTCCACGAGCGCTTCCCCCACATCTACGCCACCTGTTTAGCGGCTGGCTTTGACCTTAATCGCGAACCCATCCCGGTCGTCCCTGCCGCCCACTACCTCTGTGGTGGCGTGAGCACGGACCTTAAAGGTCGCACAACTTTAAAAGGCCTGTACGCCGTGGGTGAGGTAGCATGCACGGGATTACATGGGGCCAACCGACTCGCTTCTAATTCTCTATTAGAAGCCGTCGTACTCGCTCACGATGGAGCCACTTCCGCCAGTCAGGAAATGAGCCCCATGCCGAGCCCACGTTTAGACCTCCCCGCGTGGATTGATGGCTCAGCTGGTAATCCTGATGAACGAGTCGTAATCGCCCACAACTGGGATGAGTTACGCCGCACGATGTGGAATTACGTCGGGATTGTGCGTTCTACTAAACGTCTCCAACGAGCACAAACCCGCATCGATAACCTCGCCGAAGAGGTCCGAGAATACTATTGGAATTTCCGCGTCGAGCCGCGCTTATTAGAATTACGTAACTTAATCCAAGTTGCCGAACTGATCATTGAGTGTGCCCTCCAGCGCCATGAAAGTCGCGGACTGCACTTTACCTTAGACTACCCTCAAAAACTTCCTCAAGCCCGTCACACGGCGGTGCAACGCTTACCCCAGACGCCATGAAGATCGTCGTTGTGGGTGCCGGGGCGGTGGGAGCTTGGTATGGCGGCTTGTTGGCCGTAGCGGGTCACGAAGTTCACCTGGTTACGCGTGCGGACTACGAGGTGATTCGCCAAAAAGGACTCCAGCTTCGCGGCGCCAAAGGCGTGCAACAGGTCACGGTCGCTTCGGCACACCCCGACACCACCACGCTAGGCCCGGCCGACCTAGTCGTGATCGCTGCCAAAGCCACGGCTAATGAAGTCCTACCAGCTTTAGTAAGACCCCTGATCAAGGAGTCGACGATTCTACTCACGCTCCAAAACGGCATGGGTAATATCGAAAACCTGATGGGGTTAGTACCCGATGCTCAACTCGTCGCCGGGCTGTGTTTTGTGTGTATTAACCGCACCAGTCCGGGCGTGATTGAAAACACCCTTCCAGGCTATATTCGCATGGCCTCCGCCCTCGACGCCATCACCGCAGCCACCACCCAGTGCGTAGCCATTTTCACACAGGCCGGGGTGGACTGTCGTGCAGAGGCTTCGCTTGAAAGCGTCCTCTGGAAAAAACTGTGTTGGAACATCCCCTTCAACGGACTCGCCATTGCAGCCGGAGGCATCACCACCGATCGCATTTTAGCGGATCCCACTTTACGGCAACGAGCACGGACTTTAATGCTCGAAGTTCAACATGCGGCTGCCGCACGAGGCTATCCCTTTAGCGACAAACACCTTGAGCAACAGTTTAGCGTCACCGAGACCATGGGGCCCTATCGTCCTTCGAGCCTGATTGATTATTTAGCAGGACGAAGTGTTGAGGTTAGCGGCATATGGGCCGAACCCCTGCGTCGCGGGGAAGCCGCTGGCAACCCTATGCCAGAGCTCCGCAAATTACTGAGTGAAATCGAAGGCCGGCTCAGCCAACGCTAAGTTTACTTAGCTTTCGGCGCTTCCACGACGGTCGCGTGTGGCAAGTGAACTAAGATATTCGAAACCTCCGAAGAGGCATGCGCCTCATTCCAGAAACTGCTCAACACGGCAGAACCACTGTCGCCTGAAAACAATTTGTGTCCGGCTTTATCAAAAACCGAAATGGACAAGGACACGATGCTATGGCCACTGTCATCGAGACGCGTGTGCCAAGTCGAACGAACCATCGCTTCGGCTTCCGTAGGGTTGGTCGTCGTGACGTAACCGAGGCTATTGAGTTCATGCACGGCCGTGTCATGCACGACATTACTCAGCGCATTCGTTTCAGGCAAAGTTGACGCTACGGGATCCACCACGAAAACCTTATGCACGGACTTCAGCGAACTTGTGCCCGTGGACGAAGCACACCCGAGAATAAACAAAGAGGCGCAAAAGAGTAAAACCTGGGAAGTAAGACGCATAGGAAGACCCTAAACCCTTCTAACCCTCGAGACAAGCAGGGACGTGAATAGGTTGAGGCGTTTAAATCGTGCCATTCGCCTGCCGCCGGCCACTATGGCCTCGACTCAACCCCTTCCCCCAACGTTGCTCAAGCTATCCAATGGCCAAGGTTCATGCAGTTTCCTTTGATTTAGCCGGTACATTAATTTTTCCGCACCCCTCGGTCGGCAAAATCTATGCACAATGCGCGGCTAAGCATGGTATCGTGGTCAATAGCGCAGAACTCGACGAACAATTTACGCTCGCGCTCCGGGGTACAGCTAAACTGAAGAACCCCGAGACTTATTGGCGCGAGGTCGTACTCCGCAGCTTCGGAGCACAACTCCCTTCGGCCAAATTTGAAGTCGTTTTCCGTGAATGCTGGGAAGCGTTTGCCGACGAAAAAGCTTGGCGGCTCGCCCCCGGCACCGTGAACACCCTCACGGCCCTACGGTTTCTCGGCATTAAACTAGCAGTACTTTCCAATGCCGACGCTCGCATGCACGCGGTCCTGGCCGGCAAAAAACTCACCTCACTTTTCGATATAGTTTTATTATCGGAAGAAACCGGCGTTGCCAAACCTGAGGCCAAGGCGTTTCAACTCGTTGCCCAAAAACTGCAAGTTGCCACCTCGGCCTTAGTCCACATCGGGGATGACCCTAAAGATGATGGGGAAGGTGCACGCGAGGCGGGGGCGACCGGAGTTGTCGTGGGCGGAGCCTACGCCCCGGAGCGTTGCTTACGGGCGGAAAAAATGACGGACGTCCCATTCCTGATTCGAGCCCTAATCACCGAAGGCCAAGCCAAAGGAAAGTTCTCTCGCCACGTCCTGAATTTACTCGCGAACCTCCGCGGCCTGCCCGAGGACGCCAGTCGGTCAAGCCAACGCCCTACCAAAACCTTAGACGAAGCCGTACAAGAAGCGTTTAAGAAGCTACGTCTAGATCAGCCAGTCCCCGAAGATGCCATCTTTGCCCACTGGGCTAGCCTACTCCCACCCAAACTTGCCAAACGCTGTGCCCCGCTCCGCGTGGTGAATGAAACCAAACTCATCATCCAGTGCGAAAACACGGTGATAAAATCCGAGGTGAAATTTTTAGAACGCACCATCCTGGCCAAGATTCGCACCTTGCCGGCTTGTAGCAAAATTCAGAGTTTAACCCTCGTGACAGCCTAGTCGGCGCGACGCTCAGGCTCAAACGGTTTCAGGAAGGTCGTCTTAAAATCGTAGACATTCACAAAGGCCTCCAGGCTATCTTCGGGCGAGCGGCCAAAGAGCCCTGTTTCGATAATATTAAAAACAATATTACCGACATCCCGCGTCGTTTTGAGCCCCCAGTTTTGCAACAAGGGGTATGACAACGGGCCGTAATTTTCGAGTACGTACTGCCGGAAACCCTCGAGCAATTGCGGGCCGGAAACGTGACGGTTCGCAATACTCTTCCCTTTCTTCATCTCGCCGTGCACCAATTTCTGGGCATGATCTAACGCAACGCGTACTAAGTCGTAAGCTGGAACCGCATAGCGCTTATCCTTGGCACAAATCTGACGTACGGCGGAATCGAAGTCCATGCAGAGGCTTACAAACGGCCTAACTCGCGTAAAAGGCGAGCGTTTTGTGATTCCGTGCCCACCGTTAAACGCAACCAACCTACCATGCCATAACCCTTTAAGGGACGCACAATCACGCCGACTTTTTGTAACTGAGTGAAGGCAGTTTCGGCCTGAGGAATTTGGGCCGCCAAGAAGTTCGCTCGGCCTTCAATGTAATTAAACCCGAGCTGCTTAAGACCAGCCATGAGCTGAGTTAAGCCCGCCGCATTGACGGCACGGGTTTCGCGCACAAAGGCGTTGTCGTCTAAAGCCGCCTCGGCGGCGGCCAAAGCGGGTAAATTAACGTTAAAGGGCTGACGCACGCGATTTAACAAGCTGACCACTTCCGTTGAGCCCATGAGGTACCCAACGCGTAAACCTGCCAATCCATAGGCTTTAGAGAAAGTACGCGTAACCACTATTTTGCGTCCTGCGGCAATCAACGGACGCAAGTCAACCGCTTCATCGAGATACTCCGCATAGGCCTCGTCTAAGCAAAAGATAACGTCCTCTGGCAAAGATTGGGCGAGTTGTAAAATATCCTCGGGACGATCCGTTCCCCCGGTGGGATTATTAGGACTGGCCAAGAAAAGGATGCGCGTCCGGGGCGTCACGGCCGCACGCATGGCGGCTAAATCATGCCGGTAGTGAGGCATCGGGACCTCTACGGGCGTCGCTCCCATCAACAAGGTCGCTAACTTATAAACAATAAAAGCTTGGGAACCGAACACCACTTCATCCCCAGGACGTAAAAAAGTTTGGGCTAACAAAATCATCACTTCGTTAGAACCATTACCAATCACGAAATTTTCGGGTTTTAAGCCCCAATGCTTCGCCAACTTTTCTCGCAAAAACGTGCAACCCCCATCGGGGTATAAGTGACAATGTTTTAGGGCCTGTTGAGCCGCGGCCAAACCCAAAGGCGAAGGGCCCAAAGGGTTTTCATTCGAGGCCAACTTAATGACCGAAGTAGGGTCCAAGCCAAAATCACGAGCTACCACTTCGATCGGACGACCTGCCTCGTAGACGGGTTGCGTCAACACAGGTCGGTTTGCGAGTTCGGAATAAGACGCCATAGACACCTTCATCAAGGGAGGTTTGCTTCAATTGGCAAGCGAGAGACTTTTCCCACCCTCCCCGCTTGCCAGCCAAGCAGTCTTACTTTTACAAAGTCGCTATGAAAATCGTGGTCACCGGGGCCAGTGGGTTTTTAGGGCGTGAAGTCGCCCTCGCCGCTTTGCGCCGGGGTCATGAAGTCATCGCCCTTGGCGGTACGCAATTACCCAAGGTGCATGGCGTAGCCCGCTCCTTAACGTTAGACCTAACGCAACCCGCCAACGTGCAGTCCTTCATGCTTGAAGAATTTCCTCAAGCCATCGTCAACTGCACTGCTCTACCGACCATCGATGGTTGTGCGAAAAACCCCGAGCTTGCGACCCAACTTAACGAAACCTTACCCACTCAACTAGCCCAACTCGCTTTTCACGTCGGGGCCAAGTTGGTACACCTCTCCACCGATCTGGTGTTTGATGGAAAACGCGGTCGCTACCAACACACCGATTTACCCCAGCCGCTACAGCATTACGGCCAAACCAAGGCCGCGGGCGAAGTAGCCGTCTTGAAGTATGGACGCGAACAGGCGGCCGTCATTCGCACCACCCTGCTCAATGGCAATTCTCCTGGAGGCAATCGCGGGCTCCACGAACGGCTTTTTCTAGACTGGAAAGCTGGCAAGCGCCCAACGCTCTTTACCGATGAAATCCGTCAACCCGTGGCATTGAGTAACTTGGCCGACGTAACGATTGAATTATGCGAACGTTCTAATTTATCGGGCGTCTACCATTGGGCCGGATCTGAAGCGCTCAGCCGCTATGAAATGGGCGTTAAAATTGCCGAACATTTTCACCTCGCGCCGGAGCAATATGTCCAAGGGGCCCCTCAACCCACGTCGACGGACCTCCCCCCTCGCCCTCGCGATTTAAGCCTCCAATTACACCCCTTATTAGGAAAACTACGCACTCCCGCCCAAAATTTCGCCGAACAACTCGACCAATTAAGGGTCCCGCGAGGCTGTGAGGAATGGTATGAAAAAACAACCGGACGGAAAGTCGTGCGTCTTTTGGAAAAGGGGTTAGACTTCTAAACATGGATGTCCTGCCACGCCATACTGCCGATGCGATTGCCAACATGTCGGCAGATTACCTTCTCTTAGAACATTATCCTCGTCCAACGGAGATTCGTTTCCGTCCATTCGCTTGGTCTGAACCTTCTTACACGTTCGGGGTATCGCAATCTTGGAAAACTTACCGGGCGCAGGTTCCGGCCGAAATCCCTTTGGTACGTCGCTGCACAGGCGGAGGCTTAGTTTCGCACCTACATGACTGGACGTTTGCCTTGGTCATTCCGCCCAGCCATCCGTTATACGAAAAAGACGCCTCGGCGAGCTACCTAGCCATTCATCAAGCCTTAGCTAAAGCCCTGCAAAAACAAGGCCAGCCAGTCGACCTCGTCCCTGCCCCCACTAGCCCACGCCCCTTCAATGCACCAGATCAGTGTGCCGAGCGGGCGGAGCCACATGACTTAATTCGCACTGACACAGGCAAGAAAGTCGCCGGCGCAGCCCAAAAGCGGAATCGTAAAGGTCTTTTGATCGAAGGCTATGTTTGGCAACCTTCCTTACCCGATTGTCAGTGGGGCCATTTTGAAACCGATTTTGTTGCCGCTCTAAGCGAAATCTTAAAGAGCCCCGCACAAAAAATCCCCGAGCCGATTTACGACCAATTCGACCACGAAGGAGCTTGGGCCAAATTTGCGTCGCCCGAGTGGAATCAGCGACTTTAAGCAAAGAGGTCTAACTCCGGCCCATCATTCGACTTCGCAGGCTTGGGAGTCGGTTTACGCGGCGCTACCTCAGGCAGTCCCCCAGTGGTGACTGCCTTGGCGGGTAGTCCCTTGCCCGTCTCTAACCCTGCTAAAATTTCACGTGAGCGAGCCACTACGGCTGGCGGCATTCCCGCTAAGCGCGCCACTTGAATACCATACGATCGATCCGCGGCCCCTGGGACCACGCGGCGGACAAAGACAATTTCGTCCTTCCACTCCTTCACTGCGACAGACCAATTCCGCAAACGTGGGAGCGATTGAGCCAGTTGGGTTAACTCGTGGTAGTGGGTCGCAAACAGCGTCCGCGGCCCTTTGGGACCTGCGCCGTGCAAGTGTTCCGCCACCGCCCAAGCAATGCTGATTCCGTCATAGGTGCTGGTGCCTCGTCCAATTTCATCCAAGACCACCAGCGAACGGGTCGTTGCATTATTTAAAATATTAGCAGTCTCATTCATCTCGACCATGAAGGTCGAATTACCGCGCGAAAGTTCATCCGACGCCCCGACGCGACAGAAAATACGATCCACTAAACCTACTCGGGCAGACTGCGCGGGCACCCAACATCCCAAGTGAGCCAATAACGCAATCAAGGCGACTTGGCGAATGTAGGTCGATTTACCCGCCATATTGGGACCGGTCAGCAAAGCGATTTGCTCGTTGGGACAATCCAACGTCGTGTCATTCGGCACGAACGAGCCTTGATTACCGCGGCGCTGCAACATCTGTTCCACCACTGGGTGACGACCTTGTACGATGTGTAAAATCTCCGAATCATCCACCACTGGACAGCACCAATGAGCGTCGCGGGCTAAGCCGGCCCAGCCACACAAGACATCGATTTCAGCTAAGGCGTGCGAAGTCGTGAGTAAAGACTCAGTGCGTCCTAACACCGCAGACAAGAGGGCTTGAAAGAGTTCCTGCTCCCGAGCCAAGGCTTGCTCATCAGCCCGCAAAACCTCGCGTTCCTTCATCCGTAATTCTTCGGTGGTGAAGCGTTCGGCATTCACCATGGTTTGCTTCCGAATGTAATCTGCTGGCACCGAGGCTAAATTAGCTTTCGTCACCTCAATCGCATAACCAAAAGCCCCGTTGTAACGCACCTTCAGCGACTTGATACCGGTACGCGTTTGCTCCTGACGCTCGAAATCCGCAATCCAGGTTTTGCTATCAGTAGCGAGCGAACGCAGCCGATCCAACTCTGCATCGTACCCTGCACGCACGGCACCGCCATCAACTAAATCAATCGGCAACTCATCCGCCAAGGCCTTCGTTAAGAGTGCTAATAAATCGGCCTCGAGATGAATTCGCTCGGCAGGTGAACGCAAAGCGCCCCCTGGCAAAGCGAGCAATTCTTCCTTAATCGCAGGGAGGGCCTTCAGCGTATCGCGAATACCGCCCAACTCGCGCGGATTCCTTAGGCGATTTTGCAAACGAGCCAAGATCCGTGGCACATCGCGAATGGCTTGCAGGTTGTCTGTCAAACGGCTGGCCACGCCAGGGTATTTAACAAATTCACCGACGGCACTTTGACGGGCCTGAATGACGTTTAAGTCCGTAGAGGGTTCAGCTAACCATAATGCTAAAAGACGTGCCCCCGCTGGCGTGGACGTGCGATCAATGGTGTCCAATAAAGAACCTTCACGGCCTCCATTGGACGCCGCAAAGAGTTCGAGATTTCGTGCCGACGCGGCATCGAGTAATACCGAAGCCCCGAGTTTAGACTCCAAAAGGCGAAAGAGATTCTTAGGAGGAGCACAGAGCGAATTCGTAACGTAAGTTAGAACGGCACCGGCGGCACCGAGTGCGGGGTGCGAGTCAGTTAAGCCAAAGCCTGCTAAGCTATGAACCGAGAGGGTTTGAGCGGCTAAGCGTGCTCCAGCGTCGACTTCAAAATTCCAGCCCGGCAGACGCGTTACGGAACGACCCTGTAAAAAGACTTCATAGGCCTCACGATGCTCCGCCGGAGCTTCCAAGTCTTCGGGCAAAATAACTTCACGCGGGGCGAGGGAATGTAAAAGTGGCAAGAGACGCTGAGGACCGATATCCGTAGCGAGTCGAAAATCAGCCGTGGAAACATCCAGCCACGCTGCATGCCACGCGGTTTTCTCCCAAGTTAAAGCGACCAAATAATTACCCCGACGCGAATCGAGCTGAGATTCTTCCAGAGCGGTACCAGGGGTCAGGATGCGAGTTAACCCCCGACGCACCAATTTTCCGGTAACCGGTGCTTCCAATTGATCGCAAAAAGCGACCTTCCAACCCGCAGCCAGGAGTCGATTCACATAGGTGGCAGCTGCATGATGCGGCAAACCTGCCATCGGAGTCTCATGGCGCTTGGTCAGCGTCAGTCCCAAAACCTTAGAAGCCACTTCGGCATCTTCCCCGAAGACTTCATAAAAATCCCCCAACCTAAAAAGTAAAAGCGTCCCAGCCGGTAGTTTCTCGCGAAACTCGCGGTACTGGCGCTGCATCGGGGTTTCTTTTTCCACGAACCCCGAAGGAAACCTCCGTTGAACTAATCGGCAAGGACGGAGTGCATCCTAGCCTGTCCTGCCCGCACAAAGTTGCTCACATCGCCTCGGCGGCCAGTTCGGAAAGTGCCGAACGAACCCCGTGAACTAAGCGAACATTGGCGGTAATCGAGTGCCCCTTCATCCGCTCGTGGGTGTGAATGAGCCCATTCGATTTGCCATCTAAGTAAGGGGTGTCGACTTGATCCAAGTCGCCGATTAATACCACCTTAGAACCCTCCCCGATTCGCGTAATCACAGTCTTCGCCTCGTGGGGGGTCATGTTTTGGGCTTCATCGACAATCATGAAGGCATGACCAATCGAACGCCCACGGATAAAGGTCATGGCTTCAATCTCAATTAGCCCTGCGTCAATGAGCCACTGATAAGGCTTACGTGGCTGACCAATCTGTTGAAACTGGGAGCCGAAAATGGGCTGCGCCGACTTCATCGCTTGGGCTTTTTTCTTTTTATTACGGGAATCGGTAGCCACCGAGCCCTTCTCGCTATTTCCGACTGGAGCAGGCGCACCACCACCGGTGTTCTTAGCAAAGAGTACTTCTAAATTATCGAAGTAAGGCTGAATATAGGGCGAGAGCTTTTCTTCCTTACTCCCAGGCAAGGCGCCGATATCTTTCCCGATTTGGACCACGGGACGTGAGACGTAGAGTTTCTTGTAGGGCGAAAAATCACTCAGCACTTGCGACAAGGCGGCGGCAATCGACAAGAAAGTTTTCCCAGTACCAGCCCGACCAAAACAGGTTACCAACTTAATTTCCGGGTTAAGCAAGGCATCGAGGAAAATCCATTGCTCAAAATTTTTGGGAATCACACGCATACCACGGGGCATTTGCAGTCCCTTGCGAGCGCCGCTGGCGGTGGAAATGAATTCGCGGTATAAACTAAGAGGAACAAACGCCCCATTCCCCACGCAACGTGCAGGCTCCGTCCACGAATCCGACGTCAACATCACATACTCGTTCACGAGCACGGGTTGGGCTTCGTCTAACTTTACGGTTACTTGGGCCAAATCACGGAAATCACGCATGGCAGCGGCCGAGATGGTAATCGACCGGTAATCACCTACTTCGCTCACTTCGACCCGATCATTGCGATAATCCTGCACTTCGAGACCCAGGGCTTGAGCCTTCAAAGCCATGCAGGCATCTTTCGTGACGAGCACCACGGCACCATCGGTGGTATCTCGCAAGTAGAGTGCGGAAGCAATGATGCGGTGATCAGGAGCATCCACCTGCATAAACACGGCACGTAAACGATCCGAACGTGCCCCGTTAAAGTGATCGCGAATCAAGGAATCATTTACCACGACGCGCAACTGACCACCGTCGCGCAACGCCGCATGCAAAGCACTGGGCTTCGTAGGATCACCTTCGGCAATTTCTTTTAATTCACGATTCTCAAACAAACCGCGAATCGTGCGATTCACCCGACGGGCACTCGCACCTAATTGTCCCTGCTGGGTTTTTAACCGATCTAGCTCTGACAAAACTTCTACCGGGATGGCCACCGTGTGCTCATCAAACTTAAAAATCGACTCGGGGTCATGAATAAGAACGTTAGTGTCAAGAACGTAGGTTTTTTTCACGAATTAGATTCTCGCCGCTTTCCAGCCCGGAGCAACCCGTAAAATAATTTACTTCGCTTGGTGACCTAGGTCTCTGAGGTACTTCCAACTGTAGATGCCCGTCTTGTGACCGTCGCTAAACTCAAATGTCACCGCATAATTACCAACTCGAGACCAACCCGTGATGTGCACTCCTGGGAAAAGCCGTGGGCCATCACCACCCCAACGCTGTCCCAAAATATCGACCTCTCCCATATTCTCCGCACTGGGAGAATGTTCGCGCAAGAACTCGGCCGCCAAAACATCTTCATGACCATCCGCCCAACGAATCGCTAAAAAAGCACCAATGATTTGCAGGTCAACAGGCGGCCCCATGCCTTCAAAGTGTGCGGTTCAAGCCTCGGTGCAAGCCCCGACCCGCATCACCGCCTTGACTCCCTATCCTCTTTCTCAAACCTTACTAGCATTATGGCAGGCGTAGGCAAACTCCTCAAACAAGCCCAAAAGATGCAACGCGGCATCACCGAGGCTCAGCAAAAACTCACCGATGAACGCATTGAGATTTCACACGGGGGTGGAGCCATCCGGATTACCGTAAATGGCCACGGTGCGGTGCTGGCCCTCAACCTTGATCCCAATTTTCTTAAAGAGGATAAAACCTTTGTCGAAGTTGCCTTAGTCGCCGCCCTCCAAGAAGCCGGAGATAAAGCTCGCGAGCTTCACGAGGCCACCATGGCTAAAGCTACCGCCGGCTTCCAACTGCCTGGGTTCTAAATCAACTCGTGACGCCTAACTTCGATAAAATCCGGCAACTCCTCAAACAGTTGCCTGGACTGGGTCACCGTTCGGCCGAACGTATCGCATTACACTTGCTGGTCGAACGTCCGGGCAAACTCACCCCTCTCCTCGAAGCCCTCAAAGCAGCCCAAGAGACCGTACACCGCTGCGAGCGCTGTGGTAATCTCACTGAGACTACTTTGTGTGAAACGTGTGCCGACCCTAAGCGTGACCCAGGTTTAATCTGCGTCGTCGAACAGGTGCCTGACCTTTTAGCTATTGAGCGTTCCAGCGCCCATCGTGGGACTTACCACGTGCTTCATGGACGACTCTCGCCCATCAATGGTGTCGGACCAGAGCAACTCAACCTCGCCTCACTTCTCAAAAGAATTGCAGCCGAACCCATCACCGAGGTGGTGTTAGC